>Ga0210044_10000560_pt1 | contig 56598 bp, 54 predicted proteins | sample CryGey13umfilter_2_FD_183959 | JGI IMG/M metagenome (GOLD analysis project Ga0210044, IMG submission 183959) | Groundwater microbial communities from aquifer in Utah, USA - Crystal Geyser 4/9/14 3 um filter (SPAdes) (version 2) | ecosystem: Environmental > Aquatic > Deep subsurface >...
GAGTTCCCTCTGAAGAGACTCCACAAAACCCCATGTCGGAAGGACTGCCCCGCCTTGAGGGGATTGAGACGTATCCCATTCCGTAGTGCAGGAATGGTTTGTTGAGTCGGAAGGACTGCCCCGCCTTGAGGGGATTGAGACTAGTCGTGGAGGAGGGCGAAAGGAACCCCGGCTATGGTCGGAAGGACTGCCCCGCCTTGAGGGGATTGAGACTCCTGCCCGACCCCACAATGCGACAGCCGGAAATGTCGGAAGGACTGCCCCGCCTTGAGGGGATTGAGACGACTGGTTTTCATGCTTCCCCCAATCTGCATCCGGATCAGGTCGGAAGGACTGCCCCGCCTTGAGGGGATTGAGACGTCTTGTTGGAGACCCCCCCGATGACATAGTCGGCGGGTCGGAAGGACTGCCCCGCCTTGAGGGGATTGAGACTGGTATCCATCTCTCTCTCCTTTTACCCCTCCGAAGAGTCGGAAGGACTGCCCCGCCTTGAGGGGATTGAGACCATCGCCGCCGACGTACCAACTCCGGTAGCTGTACCGTCGGAAGGACTGCCCCGCCTTGAGGGGATTGAGACAGACACCATGCCCTGCAAAGGCGCCTTAAAAGCAACGTCGGAAGGACTGCCCCGCCTTGAGGGGATTGAGACCATCGCGGGCGGGTGCGGCTTCCAGATGCTCTGTTGCGTCGGAAGGACTGCCCCGCTTTGAGGGGATTGAGACCTCAAAAGCGTTGCAAGCGCAGACACTTTTCCTCTTAGCCTTGACATCCATGGTTATGATGATATACATATGACGATATCACTTAGGAGATGCCAATGGGATCATCGAGGACTATAATAACGCTCCCGGAAGATGACAGACGCTGGCTGCTCAATTACAGCCGATCTCGGGGGATATCTATGGCTGAGGCCGTTCGTCAAGGGATACGGGGCCTCAAGGCCAGCGAGCCCCAAGATATATATTTATCGCTGCTCAAGCGAACACGCGGCCTATGGAGGAAAGGAGAAGCCCTCCAATATCAAAGAGAAGTGCGGTCTGAATGGGACGAACAATGATCAAACTGATTCTTGATTCGGTGATTTTGATAGATCACCTGAACAGCGTGAAGAAAGCCTCGGATTTTCTGGAAGCGCTTGATCCTGGAGAAACAGCCATTTCCGTCATTACCCGCGCCGAGGTTCTTTGCGGGGTAGATGATGCCGCCTTCGAAGATGTCAGTATGCTGCTGGATCAGTATATCTTGCTGAACCTCGACAAGACAGCGGCGGATACCGCTGCAAGGCTAAGGAAAGAGGAAGGCTGGAAACTGCCGGACGCATTTCAGGCGGCGTTAGCACAGTTGCATAATACCAAGCTATGCACTCGCAACACCAGTGATTTCAATCCCAAGAAGCACACCTTCGTGGAAGTCCCTTATACCCTTTGACACCTTCTCTTTCTGTCACGGCACCCCAGGACAGTACCCGGCCTCCAGCCCCTTTCTTTTTCAGGCTCGAAGACATAGCAATCCTCATATAACCGCGTCATTTTTTATCCACTGCGGTCACGGCCTTCCTTAACATCAGTCAATTGCAGAGCCGCTAGATCCTGCCATTCGCTCCAAACTTGACGCAGAAAAACTTCTGCCAAAGATGCCCCTGCTGGGCCGGTCGATAATATTTTGAAGATTTTCCCTTCGAGGCCGTATCTCCAATACAGACAGTGATCCTGTCAAATCGAACCTGAACGGCCAAGGCCAAAAAAGGAGGGAAGCCAATGACATCAGTCCCCGCAAAAATCATTGCATACCCAGGTCATACAGAATCCACCTCGGAATCCAAACCTTCTCTTAATCCACCCGGCATAGGGATATCCGCGCCTGCGCAGAAAGAAGCCATAACTCTGGAGGAGATCGCGGGCAACAGCGATCTTCAAGCCCAGATCGAGCTTCGACTTAAGAGCATGATATCAGAACTAGGCCTTCTCAAGGCAGAAAACCGCTGGCAGGAGATAATAGATCTCTTTCATCCTCTTGAAGATAAAGAGCCTGAGATTGTCAAGTTCTGCCTTGGACTTGATCTAAGAGGCGAAATCGCCTTTTGCCTGAGCCAGATAAAGAGGTTTGACGATGCGATCCGCCAGTATGAAATCTGCCTTTCCCAGGCGCCGGAAAGCTTTCGACTCCATTCAGCCCTGGGATTTACCTTCTATAGCTGTCTGCTGGCAGCAAAAAATCGAGAAATCCTACTGCCTTCGCAGGAAAAAAAGGCCCGCATACGTAAGGCGCATGACCATTTCTCGCGTGCTGAAGCACTCAAACCCGATGGGGTTACCACTTTTTACCGTCACGGGATGCTCTGCAAGGGGATAGAGGACGACTATAACAGCGCCGTTACACTGCTTCAAAAAGCGGTGGAAAACTGGCGCAAGTATAGTCCCGAGACAAAGAAAGAAAGGCATCAGGAGCATAAGAACTACGTCAAGGCGCTCTACGCGCTGGCCAGTTGCTCCATAAAGATGGACCATCCTTCAAGGGCCCTTACCCTCCTTGAAGCCTGTATCGAAGAGGATAAGGGCAAGGACTTCATTAAGCCCCATCATAAGGGCTTTGCCATGGGTAAGGTGCTCTTCCATCTTGGGAGGAATATTGAGGCGGTCAGAATATTGGAGGAAGCGGCCTCGCTTTCCAAGGATGACGATAATGACTTCATCCTGGAGCTTAGCGCAAGGGCCTCCCTTGCCCTGAAAGATCCAAAGAGGGCCTTTGCTGCTATTGAACGGATACCGCCCAACAAGAGAAGGCATTATGTCAGATGGACCGAGGCGGATTGCCTTTTCGCTCTTGGAAGAAAAGATCAGGCCCGCGCTGTTCTAAGGCGGAGTGCAGACAAGGACAGAAGGAGCAAGCACCGTTCCCTGATAAGACTGGCTAAAATGGCTTTTCTTGAGGGAAATTTTACTGAAGCCGCATCCTGCGCCTCAGAATCTGTGGAATTTCACCGGGAGACATACAGCACCCCCGATGCCGATGGCCTCTTCTGGCATGCAGCCTCATGCCTGCGATTGGGAGATGTCGGAACGGCTAAGGAGCTGACCGACGAGCTTGCCGCGTTTCGGCCGGGATTCCCGCACATTCAAAGGCTGAAAAAAGAGATCGAAAAAAAACATCAGGGCCTGACGTGATTCACACCTAGCGGCCTTGTCCGGGGCATGCATCTCCAAGTGCGATGAAAACTCCGTTTGCCGCCATATAACAAAGAGGAGGATAGGCTATGACGATCCCGCAGACCATAACAGGACAAAAGACGGACTTTGAGCTTCTCTTGAGGAGACTAAGGGAAGCCATTATCCGTAATGATCAGCCGGAAAGGGCCATAGCAATACTTAAGAGGAGGGAAACGCTCCTTCAGTTAAGCCCCGAGCAGTGCCTGGAATGGAGCAGGCTCGCACAGATGTCGGGTGAGATGGATATAGCTCTCGACTCTCTCGCCTACGTCAACGACAAGCAGCCTGATATGGATCAGGCCTGGATAGAGCACTGGGAACTTCTTAATCTGCTTGGAAAGGGGAAGGAAGCCGCAAGTTTAAGGGCCAGGGCTTTGACCTTGAGACCCGATTTGGCTGTGAGTTTGATCAGGCCTGTCGAAGGGCCTGAGCCGGAGGAACAAGACTTTGTTGTAGATGAGCCCTTCTTCCGCTCCAAAAGGGAGGAGGAGCTTATCCTCAGATACATGCAGGTATTTCAGGGCCGCGAGGACTGCTTCGCCAGACAGTGGGCGGATAAGCAGGCAAAGACCTCCGGCTACGTCCCCGTTAGAAAGCCTATAACGCCAACTGAAATAAGGGAGCACCTAAGCGGGCTCAAGACTTACGGGATATATCTTCTTCAAACAGACAGCAGGGTCAGGGTCGGGGTTCTCGATGCTGATCTGAAGATAGTGAAGGGCAAGGACACAAGCGGAACAATCATCGGCCAGGCAAGGCGGGAGAGGGATTATCTGCTTGAAAGGACAGTCGCCCTTGCAAGAGAAGACGGACTTGAGCCGATCGTGGAATTCAGCGGAGGGAAGGGTTATCATTTCTGGTTCGCTTTTGAGGAGCCTCAGGAAGCGGCCAGGGTAAGGGGTGCCCTCGGACGGATAGCGCAAAGGCTGAAGGGGGATCTTTCTTTTTTCCAACTCGAGGTTTTCCCCAAGCAGGATAAACTGGCAGGAAAAGGATTCGGAAATCTCGTAAAGCTCCCCTTGGGAATACACAGGGCAGCCGGAAAGCCGTCATATTTCCTTCCAAGAGCCGAAGGCGGCATCTGGCAGCAGCTTGAGTCATTAAAGGGCCTTAAATACTCGACCCTATGCGCCGGCCCTGCCCGTGATACCGCCTCAAAAGTACTGCTTCACCCCAGACAATCCGAGTGGCTTGCGCCGTTTGCGGAGTTGAAGCTCTTGATAGAAAAATGCCCGGCCCTGGGCCGCATCATTATGGCCTGCCGCAACTCAAAGAGCCTGGGGGTAAGGGAAGAAAAGATCCTCTTCTCCACGATCGGCTTCCTTAAGCGCGGGAAAACACTGATGCACGCTCTTATGCAGAATATCCCCGAATACAACCCGCACCTTGTTGACTACAGGCTTTCAATGCAGCGGGGAACCCCTCTTGGCTGCAGAAAAATCCATTCGCTGCTTAACCTTTCAATGGATTTCTGTGATTTTGTCAACCCTGCCCCCTACCCTCATCCGCTGCTGCACTTCCCTGAATGGACCGCGGATCAGGGACAGGGAAGGGCCGAAAGGGTGGCAAATCTCCAGGGAGCCCTGGATCAGCTCAGGCAGTGCATAAGCACGGTTATCCGCTTCCTGCCTGATGGGAAGCAATCAGCCTTCTCACAAGAAAACCCAGGAGACCGGGCCGAAGAAAAACTCCAGGAAACCATCTCAAATCAGATAAGTTAAGAGAATAGATATGCAGAGAGTTTACGTACTTGATTCAGGAAGTTACCTCAGAAAATCAGGCGACAACCTTGCCCTGGTAAGAGACGGCTCCGTGGTTGAGGAGATAAATATAAAAGGAATAACCCAGCTCATCCTCATGGGCTATACCTCCATAAGCGGGGCGGTCCTCAGAGTTCTCATGGAAAACAGGATCGAGACGGTGCTCCTTAATCCAAGGGGACGTTTTCAGGGCAGGCTCTCGGTTGACGAGCACAAGCATGTGACAAGAAGGAAAAATCAGTATATCAAATTGAGCAATCCAAAATTTGTTCTGAACACAGCCAGGTCGCTTATCCAGGGAAAAATGCGAACTCTGTCAAGATTTCTGGCCCTGAGAGGCACACAGTTTGGAATAGACTCGCTCTTTTCCAGGGCGGCCGCCATAAAGGCCATGGAAAGGGCACTATTTGATCCGCACATGGATATTGACGCCCTGAGGGGTCTGGAGGGAAATGCGACAAAGATATACTTCGATGGATTCCATCTCATGCTCAGAAACCCGGCCTTCTCATTCAAAGGCCGCAACAGGCGCCCTCCGCTTGACCCTGTAAACGCGCTTCTTTCCTTTGTCTATACATTGCTTACTGGAGAGGTTCTTACAGCCATCAAGATAGCGGGGCTTGATCCATACCTCGGGGCCCTCCATGTGGAAGACTACGGACGCCCATCGCTTGCATGTGATCTCGTTGAAGAGTGGAGGGTTTTTCTGGGGGACAGGCTGGTCCTCGGCCTTTTGAACAGAAAGGCCATGTCGAATGAAGATTTTGTCTTCAGGATTGTTAAGGATCATGATTTCATTGATGAAGATGATCTCAAGAAGAAAAGGCCCGTTGAAATGAAACCTCTTGCCTGCCGGGCCTTCCTTGACGCTTATGAAAAATGGATGTCTCAGAGGGTAAGTTACCCTGAAACCGGTTTGAAGATAAGCTACCGGAGCGCGATTCTTGAGCAGATCAGGAAGTTCGAAAAGTACATCGAGGGCGAGGAGGATATCTACAATCCTTTCCCCTGGTCTCAGATAAATTGAGGAACCATGTTTTACCTGGTGTGCTTTGATATCGTTGATGATTCAAGCAGACAGAAGGTTGCCAAGGCCCTGAAGGGCTATGGCACTAGAGTTCAGAAATCGGTTTTCGAGTGCCCCGAGCTGACGGAAAAACAGTTCCTGAAACTGAAGGAAAAAATGGAAGGTCTAATTGATTCCGGCGAAGACAGCGTCCGGTATTATCGTCTTTGCGGCCAGTGCCTGCCACAGTGCGAATTATCAGGATTCGGAGAAAGGCCCCAAAAAAGGAATTACAAGGTACTTTGATACCTTGCTCGTTCCTATATCGCGATTCAGAAAAGTCTTCCGTGTGATTCTTCCCCCACCGTTCATGACGGCAATACGTTTTCACCCCAGAGCATGAAAATCCTCCTCCGGCTCTGCACTCTGCGAGGTCGAGGATTTCCCTCCCCCCGCGCGGGGGAGGGTCGGGGTGGGGGGGTGTATTTTCACGGTAAATTAAGATTGCAAGATCAATCACTCCCTTGATATAGTTTCTTCTGTATCAGCTTAATAATTGGGGGATGGCTTTACGCAGACCAGAGATCAGCTTCTGTAGGTGCGCCTGCAGGCGCAGCAGGGCGCACGGTTCCCATGCGGCTGAAGCCGCACCTACCCCCGATTTTTGAGTATATACGTTTCTCTTGTGATATGACACTAATAATGGGGAGGGGTTGAATATTAACAACAAATCTCCATACGAACGCCTTCGATCATCTCTTTGGTGTGAGCCCAAGCGCCCGGCTGCAAACCCATTGCTGGCACTTGGCGCTTCGATTAAGACCTTGCCTTTGAGTTACTGGGAGCCGGCCATGTTGTTTGCCGGGGCAAAAGACCTTGAATTGAGAAAGATCACGGGCTTTTTTCCCGCAACCATGAAGGGCAAGAAATCCACTCACCCGATCTTTTCTCTTAAGTCTCTGGGTAATTTCGGCATTCAGGTGTGCCCCTGCACATCCAGACGGCATAAAGGCCGTTTCATAAAAAAGAGCTGTAACCTCGAAGTTACAAACAACACTACCGATCGCGACTCTTATCTGCTTGAGGAATATAGCTTTCCCATCTCTGTTCAAACCCCCATGGAGTCCAGGCTGCGGTTCCTGGGCATAGTCCCTGAACGATGTCTGGGGACTATCAAATGATGGTGGATTCCCTCAGAAAGTGGCTTTCTGGCCCGGAGTGTTATAAAACCTTGATGCAGTGTGCCGCGACTGTTCGCAGAAGGGCAAAGGCACTGGGATTCTCCGCAAGACTATTTCCATTTGAAAGCGACGAGGAACTGGTCAATGAGCTGTGGGCATTTCTGGCCTCGATTGACGGAAGGCAGGAAGCTGAGCTTGCCGCGGCAGCAGCGGAAGGCAGCTTCTCGCGCCTGGGCTTTCTTGCCGCCAATGGGTTCATCAGCAGGCTCATTGACAAACAGAGGACCGGCGGCCAAAGCGCGTGGCATGCCTATTATCGGCATGTGCGCCAAGTTCTTTCAGCATCTAAAGAAATAAGCTATAAGTCTATTAAATCAGGGGCATATTACTCCTTGTCCGAGGAAATGGATCTTTCTATAGAGCCGTGGAGCGACAGGGATTATTTGCGCTGGCCCCCTCCTCCAGTTACTCTTGATAATCCGAAAAAGAGTAGAGAGATTTTGGAGCTTGCCCTTCATTTCTATGATGATGCAGTCAAGAGATCAGGGATACATCAGTGGGTGCCGATAAGGGAGCTGGTTTCATATATTGTTGCCCGATTCCCGGAGCTGCACCGAGGTGGAGAAGCCCAAGAGCAGCAAATGGATGGGGAAGAAACCGAAGGACGAGAAAAACTCCAGGCTGAATCGCCTGCCCCTGAACATCTGATAACCAGGATGGACGTAAAAACCCTTGCAGCCAGCTTCGCCCATAAGCTTGATTCCAGAAAGAGGAAGATCTTTTACCTTCATTACGGAAGGAACATATCCGGTAAGGAGTTGGCACAGGCCATTGGATATAAAGGAGAAAGCGGTATTTCCTATCAGATATCCAAGATAAAGCATTCGCTGCGGGAATTTTGCATGATGTGGCCGGGACTTTCGCCTGAAGACCTAAATGACGCGCTTTTTGATGAGTTCATTACACATCTTCTTGATTTTTGCAGATCAGAGGGCTGATGCCGTTATTATTAGATGAAGTGAAAGATTTTGCAGCCGCCTCTTGGCGTGGATATATGGTTATGAATGACGGATATGTGGTATAATGCATTTTAACGATTGTAACTCCGATTTTTCAGACTGAAATAATCGCTGCGGGAAGCAGTAATCGCATATTGCCCCTATTGCGGAAACAATATGGTTCTGGGAATTGGAGGAAGCTAAAGGGTAATGCCACCGTCCGCTTGGCTGATGGAACACTCCGATTAGCCGAATTGCACTGGTTTGAAGCTCACGGCATCGGGAAAAGGAAAATTAGAATAAAGCAGTTTTTGGATTAAGCCATGATCAATAAATGTAATAAAGTATCAACACGGTTTGCAGTATGTGTGGACACAGATGACCCTGATTTACTAACCGCTGGCATGGGCTACCAAGTTTTACCTGATGATAATGCCGAAAAATCAGATTATTTACGGGTCATTGATAATGAGGGCGAAAGTTACTTACATCCAGCCAGGTATTTTGTTCTTGTGGATTTTCCACACCCGATTCAAAAGGTTATATTGCGAACAAACGTTCCGGTTATGCGAAGCGTTGCTTCAGAACTCATCGCATAGGCTGACAGCCGTGAAACTTTTTATAAATCTCGCCAACCAGGCACTCCAGCCGACCGGCGGGAAAAGCGTCCGCCGGGCCGCTGAGCTTTTGAGTCAGTCGCCATTTTTTACGCCTGGAGGCTACGAGATAAGAGATGTTTCTATCGGAGGACTCGAATGGAAGATAAACTAGAGATCCTTCAAAAAAAGATCGCCTTTCAATCAGCCATTTGTCTGCGCACCTGCCCGCCTGACTCCATGATTTTTGACTCTGATCCCGAGCCAAAAGTCAAGAGGCACATAAACACCTGCCCCCTGTGCCTGGAACGACTGGAGTCGGCTGGAGAAGCGGCCGCATGGAAGATTATTGGCTCTGCCCTCAAAGCCCCTGCGCCTGTCTCTGTGGAAAAAGTCTTACCCGGAGAAATAAGGCGCGTAGCAGGCCGGATGGCTGGATGGGGCCGCCTGCCTGCCGGGCCGGGGCGTGCAGCGCAGGCAGGGGAGCTAAAGTATTTCAATCCACCAGCGGTGCTTGTCCTTTACGAGCTTGATAAGAACTATTTTCGAGTGATGCAGACTCATGACGATCCAATACTTATGGGGCCTGATGACGTTTTCCTCGGAGATGGGCTTGGGTTTGCGGAGCCTTGGAATACCTACCCTCTGCGCTCGGATGAATTTGGGGATTTGTATGGCACTTTAGGAGCAGATCTTCTCAATGAAGCAATAAAGGCGGAAAAATCGAAATTCAAGGAGATAGATCCCCATTCTGTTTTATTCGCCTTTCGCACACTTGAGCTTGAAACGGGATCCTTCATGGCAGCTCGATCTGTAAGCCGCCTCATAAATCACCTTGAAACGGAAAATAAAGGCGTGGTACTGCCTTTCAGTACCCCAAAAGAGCTTGGAAGCTTCATGGCAAGGACAAGGCCCGAAGTCGTCCTCTCCCAGCAGGGTAAAAACGTCTATGAGATAATTGCGAGGACGGATTTTCCGGAATTGCACATGGCCCTGGCAGCGGAAAGTGAGCCTGGCTGGAGGGTTGCCATCTTTATCGTTTCCAGGGATATCGGTTTGGATGTAATCGCCGCATTTTACAAGATTACCCTTATGCAGCCGACCCCTGACGGACTGCTCGTTACGGGCAGGATGAGGAAAGCGGATTACAGTCCAAACGAGGTATGGGGATGGTGGGCATCAAAGGAAGGCATATATTCGCAGGCCTCCCAGTGCGCAATAGACCCGGAAAGCGGTATCTTTCGCGTTGTTTTCCCCGGTATCGGAGAGGACATTATCTCAAAGGGGAAGGCCACGCTTCTCTTCATAAGCGATGGAAGACTATAATTGGGATATTGAAGAGCATCTCACCTACCGCCGGATCTGGGGCTGCGGAGAGCGTCTGCCGAACCTGCTCAGGCCCCACTCCCGCATCTGGCCCAATGACCCCCTGAAGATAAAAGATTATTGCGATCAGCTCCTTGAGGGCACCGACGAACAATTCAGATTACTTACCCTGTCCTGCTGCGCCGCCAGCGCGCTTCTGAGCGCTAGACCTTACAGGGAAAAGGCTTTTCAATGGCTGAGAACAAAAACTCTGCCTGGAGACATCGGGCTTCCCTTCAAGTCTTGGCGCGGTATTTCGTCATGGAGATGGATTAGGGTTCATATTCCTCTTCTAAGCCCTCACACAGGCAAGGGGGTTATAATTGATGTAATGCTTGGGATGGGAGATGGGGAAGTTTCTCCACCCTGGACGACATGGGTTGAAGAAGTCCTGGATGAAACAGCCAGGGAGGCCATAGCCCGGGTAGCGGAAAGGGTGAGCCAGGAGCAAACAGACCTTAAACTCTTTTTCTGGCCTATTATGGGCCTGCATGAGAGGACTTTCATCACAGGTAAATCTCTTGCCCTGTCCGTTTATCTGGGTTGGAAGAGCCTCGCAGCCGGGTTGACCGCACCACCTCTTGCAGCTACAGGAGCTATTTCCAGAGAGGACTCCCTGGACGTCGTGGAGGGGATTACTGAAAAGGCTATTGCCGCATCAAGGCATGGTCTTAGAGGTTTCCTCTACCCGAAAGGCTGTTCCATTGATGCCCACGAAAACCTTTCCATAGAACTTATCCCTGTTGAAGACCTATCTGAAGCTGAGGCTCTCTGGAGATTCTATAGCCCCGGCACGGTTGCCTCCGTGATTCATGCAACCAATCGCTCTGCCCCCCTCCACTCTCGCCTCATCTATCTCACGGACATACCTATTGGTCTTCTGAAATGGCTCCAAAAGAATAAATTATGCCTTGAAGATATGATGCGGAAAGGTTTGACAGATGAAGGCACAGCGGAGAATTTTGTAACAAGACTTGAGCAGATTCTGCTAGATTTCCGCTGCCCCCTCGAATCAATAGAGTTTCTTCTATCCTCGATCTCTCCTGAAATGATTGAGGACGTAGGCTCACGAAGGTCCGATATCGCTTTCCGGATCTGCGAGGCCGGGGTTGTCTGTTTCAACCATCTAGGCAATTCAAGAGAGGCAGAAAAATGGTCGGGGAGGGCAACCTCCCTTATCCCCCTTATCGCCCCGATGCAAGGAGCGGAAGCAAAAATCTTTCTCCTTCAAAACCTGGGCATCGTGCAGGAGCACAACCGTTTTCTGTTTGATCCTCTCGTAGAACAAAGACTTTCAAATGAACTCGTCGAATGCCTCAGACACATGGAGAAAGAACTTCTATACCGCCGCAGGACAACTCCTAATGCGGTTTCGCACGACCTTGGCGCCTTTTACGGCACAATATCCCAGAACTATGGATTCTGCGGACCCGCTTACATTTATTCTTTTGAAGGAACCATTGAAAAGGCAATGAATGCATTCGGTAGCAGCTTAGTTTCCGGAACGGCCCATAATGACTGGCAAAGACAGCATTCCTACAGGGTCTATGCCTACCTGGATGTCGGCAGATATGACGAGGCCGAGCGGGCACTGGCCGAGTACCTTAATTGCGGCGCTATCCATCAATATCAGCCTGATAATAATCCATTCCGCCATGCGGCACTTATGAGATTTCTTGCCCAGACCCGGCATTCGTCCCACGAGTATTTCAAATGGGCATCACGTAGGTTGGCTTCTGTTCCCGGCCGGCATCCATGGCAGTTATGGCTCTACAATCTGGGATGCTTGAAAGAAGCTGATGAAAACCTCATGCGAGCGGCTTGGACAAGATCAGCGTCCATCTGCCTAAACCAGGGCGGCGAGACACTCAAGGTCATGGCTCTTCTTCCCCTCTCCGCCCTCTATTCAAACGGCCTGGCAGGAGCCGATTACTTGGAACCAAGAGTCGAAGGGATTTTAAAGACCATTGAAACCGGAGTACTGAATAGCCGGCATTTTAATTTATTGCTCAGTGCACGCAACTGGGAGGATTCGCTCCATATCACGGCTGAAAAGGCACCAACACTTTTCCCCTTCAGCTACCGTTAAGATTCCTATTCAGACAATGCGCCTTCCTTTCGCCGATTATGACTGCAGCGTAAACGCTCATGACAAAAGAATTTTGTCGCCCCCGCTAATGAAAATTTTCCTCCGGCTCTACACTTTGCGAGGTCAAGGATTTCCCTCCCCCCGTGCGGGGGAGGGTCGGGGTGGGGGGTGTATTTTCACGGTAAATATTATCTGCGTCATGTCCTTCCAAGGAATTCGATAAGACGCCTGTCCCTCTTCGATAAATCTTTCATAATGATCTCAGGGGCCTTCGGGCCGCAGTTAAAAAGGAGATCAAACACGGAGAGATTGCGAAAGAACCCCCCGGCCCAGAGCTGGGGATAGGGAACGGGCCGCCTTGTGAAAAAGACAAGCTCTATGCCTGACTGCCTGAAGGCCTCTTTATCAAGGAACTTTCTTGCGCTTGACTGGGCAAGAAAATATGACGCACCGCATGACCTTGCAATCTCAACAGACACCAGCGGCTCCTTCGCATCCACTTCCATTTCCGATAGAAGCCGCAGTTGTGCCTTTATACCCAGGCATCCGAAAAGATATCGGATAATCTTTAGGTTTAACTCACAAAGCCTTTCGTGACATTCTGAATAGAGCGCCTCAAGGAATGGCAGATGGTCTTTAAAAAAGGGGGCGTTGCCATAAGCTGCCTCAAGGCCTTCGATATGCTTGCGCCTCCATCCTCTTTCATCACATATCCTGACATCGGAGATGGTCTGAAGCCCCAGTCCCTTCTTCCACACAGGCACCTTAAGCCAGAGCATCCCTTCCGAGTTCTTGAACCGGTTGCGGGTGATCCAGGTAGATTTGAGCGGGAGTTGGACCCTGTCCATTATGACGACGGTATCGGCAAGGAATGCCTTCAGGAAAAAGCCAGGGTATGGAGCAAAATAGGGTTGCTGCGCAGCTACGATCATCTACTTTTGGCCTTCATGAACCGCATAATTTGATGATTGCTCTTGAGGTATATTCCGCCGTGTCCGCCGCTCCGTCCAGAGGCAGGAAGGAGAGGACATTGCTGGAAAAAAGGCATATAGCCGAGGCGGAAAACTCCTCATCTGGAAGGTAAAAGACATATCTGAGGCATACCTTGGGAAGAGGGTAAAGCAAAATGGAAAAATCCCCGGAAGCGCCTCTTTCCTCCACTCTTCCTCTGAACTTCAAGGCTATCTGTTCCGAACGGCCTTTAAACCTTTCCACATAGGGCACAAGAATCCTTTCAACATTGGCGGCAAAGGCCCCATGATACGGCATGCTGTTTGGAAGATCCTTGAATGACTTGAAAGGCTCCTCTATCAGAGGATCAACGTCAGCGCACGCCGCATATAGAGAAACCACCACAGCTTCGGGGTCATCAGCGGAAGTCCCGTCGGCACTCAGGGCACCGGGAGATATGAGGTATCTCTTCCCAAACGCCCATAAGCCAACGCCTGAGTCGCCCTCTTCCCCGCCGAGCTTTTTCGCAACCCCTCTATTGCTGTTTTCCGCAAACGCCTTTCTTAAGTTATCCTCTATAAGCCTTCCATATCCCATCTTAATAGTACTACCCCCTATTCATTTCAGACTAACGGCCATGTCCTGATGGAGCGCAACAAAGCATGAAAATCACCCCCACCCCTCCCTCCCCCGTCGAGGGGGAGGGAATAATGCCGCCGCATCCAGACATTTCGACTCCTTGTGCCCCCGCCGGCATATCAACAGTATAGTCCAAGTGGTCTATACTCTCAATACATCAACATAGGCCCCCCTTTACAGGTTGTAAAAATTTATGACATGAGAGAATTCATTCCCGGGATTGCTCTGAGTACCATGCCAATATAACTAATTAATATTAAATTGCTTTTATTATTGAGGCCATCGAGATAAGTGCGGTAAGGAGTTTGCTATAGTTATATAGGTAGTGTCCATCCGGAAATGAGATAGTTTCGTCGAGTTCAAGGCGGGCGATAATTTTAACCACAGGAATACATTGACGTATTTCGAGGATTAAAATTTGAGCCCAACGCCTAAATCGGTAAAAATAGCCATTTCCGGCTGGACACTAGGTAAATCACCCGGAGTACTCCTTGCAATCGGCCCTCCAAATCGGTTTGCATTAAAGGCGCCTGTTTTGTTAAGATTTGTCCAAGGAGGTATTGGGTCTCATTAATAATTTTTAAACTTATTAATCTGCCGTGCCGCAGTTTGCCGCCGGCCGGCAAGAGAAAAAATGGAGGAACTGAGATGCTGGTAAGAAATTGGATGAGCAGGGCCGTAATAACTGCCGACGTAAATGATTCGATGCAGGAAGCGATGAAGCTGATGAAGGATAATAACATCAGCATGCTTCCCGTCTTGAAAAAGGGAAAACTTGTAGGGATTGTGACGGATAGAGATTTAAAGAGATCTTCAGCCTCCGACGCCACCACCCTTGAGGTTCATGAATTACTGTTTCTCATATCGAAGATAAAAGTCAAAGACATAATGACTCCCAATCCGGTCACCGTCCCGGTCAACTTTACAATCGAGGAGACTGCGGAGGTTCTTCTTAACCGCAGATTTTCAGGCGCTCCCGTTATAGATGAAAAAGGCGACCTGGTTGGAACCATAACCAAAAATGATCTCTTCAGGGCAATGATCTCCTTGACCGGAGTTGGTAAGAAGGGCATCCAGTTCGCCTTTCAGGTGGAAGACAAACCGGGCTCTATCAAGGAGATTGCCGACATTATGAGAAAGTTCGGAGGCCGTATGGTCAGTATCCTGAGCACTTACGAGAGAGTCCCCCAAGGATACAGAAAGGTCTATATAAGGATGTACGGCGTTGACAGGAGCAGGCTTGAACAGCTTAAGACGCAGCTTAAGGAAAAGGCAGCCCTTCTCTATATGGTTGATCACCGCGAAAACAAGAGAGAGATCTACCAGGAGGAGATGTGATGATTGAGTCCAAACAAAAGGTTCTTGTTGCTCTTGACGGATCTGAACACGCCCTTGAGGCAGTGAGGTATCTTTGCAGGCTTCCCGCTAAAAAGGATATGGGGGTGGTTCTTTTTTCCGTTTTCACCGCCATACCCGAGGCCTATTGGGATCTAAGGGAAAATCCCAAGGTGGCTGCTCGCGTAGCAAATGTAAGGGCATGGCAGGCGGGTAAGATGAATGAGATGAGAGAGCACCTGCAGATGGCGGCCGAAAAGCTCAAGAAGGCGGGATTTCGCGACAAAAGCATAAAGATAAAGCTCCAGGAACGAAGGGAAGGTATCACAAGAGACATCCTAAAGGAAGCCAGGAAGCACTATACTGCGGTGCTCGTAGGAAGAAAGGGAACAGGGGCTATAAAAAATGTCTTGTGGGGAAGCGTTACCGAAAAGCTTATGGAAAAGCTCTATTTCCTTCCTCTAATTGTGGTTTCAAAGGAAAGGAAATCAGGCAGGGTGCTTATTGCCCTTGATACCTCAGAGGGTGCCATGAGGGCAGTGGATTTCACTGCCACCATGCTTGCCGGCTCAGGAGCGGAGATAGGCCTTGTCCATGTCATCAGGGTAAAGGACAGGGAAGCGGTCGCGGAGGCAGAAATAGCCATCAACAAGGCCTTTGACAAGGCCGTGTCAAAGCTTGCGACCGCAGGCTTTCCACTTAAAAATATAACCTCCAGGGTTATAACGGGCGCTGAGAGCAGATCTGAGGCCATCGTCAAGGAGGCAAAGTCCGGGCACTATGGAACAATCATCGTTGGGAGAAGAGGACTTTCAAAGGTAAAGGAGTTCTCCATCGGAAGGGTGTCAAGGAGGATAGCGCATCTGTCAACCGGGGCAGCGGTCTGGGTGGTGAACTGATGCTTTTGGACCGCCGCCATATCTCCATCGAGGTAACCCGGTCTGGAATAGAAAGCAGGAACAGGGCGCTTTCAATTGTCCTCGATATGAGCAACTACCTGGCCGGTATCAATGACCTTGAGCTTTTGCTTGACGGCGCTCTTTCAAGGGTACTTGACACATTCGGATATGATGCCGGCAGGATATACCTCATGGAGGAAAGCGGGACAGAGCTGCTGCTTGCCTCCCATAGAGGAATGGAGCCTGTCGGCCTTGAGAAGGTCACGCTCGATGAGGGCTTTACGGGGAAGGCGGTAAGGACGAGATCGTTTCTCGCCCAGTACGTATCGGATCTCGAAGACAAACAAAGGGCAGAGAGGCTTGCCGCCATGGGCCTCAAGGTGATCATCTGCGTACCTCTTATCACCTGGGAGAGGGTTGACGGAGTCATGAATCTGGCATCTAAAAGCGTGGTATCCCTGGATCCGGACAAGATAGATCTTCTGGTGACAATAGGCAATCAGATAGCGGTTGCACTTCATAATGCCAGGCTTTACAATGAGTTACAGGAGAGGCTGGCCATGCTCAAGGAGAAAAAAGAGATGATTCAGTTCTTTGCCTATTCCATCTCCCATGACCTGAAAAGCCCTGTAACGGGGATCTACGGTTTGATCAAAAGGCTTTGGGAGAAGCATTCATCTCAGTTGGATGAAAAGGGCCGCGAATGTTGTGAACTCATATTGAAGACCGCAGATTACATGCTCCAGCTCGTTTCAAGGCTAAACAGCTATGTATCGTCAAAAGAAGGCGCTATGAATCCTGAGCCTTTGAATGTGCGAGAGATAGTTGAATCCATCAAAACGGAACTTCAACCCGAAATGGCTGCACGCAACATAAGATGGCGGCTGCCGGATGTCTTCCCCGATATCGTGGCAGACAGGCTCTCCTTTACACGGGTGATAAGGAACCTCCTTGACAACTCGCTCAAGTACGGCGGAAGCGGCCTCACGGAAATAGCAGTCGAATGCGCTGAGGATGAATCCTTTTATATCTTTTCTATTTCAGACGACGGAGCAGGCATAGCCCCCGAGATGGCGGACAAGATATTTGAGCCCTTTCAAAGAGACCCTTCCGCCCGCGGTGTCGCTGGCTCCGGTTTGGGGATGGCCATTGTGAAGGAGATCGCGGAGAGGCATGGAGGAAAGGCATGGATTGACCCCTCCCGGCCCAGAGGAGCAAGGATCAGCCTTTCGATAAGAAAGGATCTGAAGCCTGGAAATCAGCTAACAGCCAACAGCTCATGATGGAGGTTTTGCCGGGAGCGGATGGCTCGGAGAAGCACATGACCAACATATTGTATTTTAACGGTAACTTAAAATAAGGAGGAATAGAAAATGGCACAATTCAGCAAGATACTTTTTCCGGTTGATCTTTCAGTGGTCTCACCAGCCATAGTTCCATGGGTCCGCATGATGGCTGAAAAGTTCGGCGCAGAGCTGCATCTTCTCTTCGTTGCAAGAAGAATGGAACACGTTTCAACGGTTTATGTGGCACAGGCCACAATCGAAAGCTTTATGGCGGAGTTCGTCAAGGGCTCAGAGGCGAGGATAGAGGAATTCGCCAATACCAATTTCAAGGATATGCCTTCCTGCAGGACCAAGGTAATTCTGGGAGATGCCGCCGAAGAGATAGTGAACTATGTGGAATCCGAGAAGATTGACCTGGTGGTAATGGGGACCCACGGAAGGAAAGGGTTGGACAGGATACTTTTTGGAAGCGTGGCCGAAAGGGTGATCAAGCACAGCGCCGCTCCTGTACTGAGTATAAACCCCTACAGACTTTCCAAGGAGGCAGGGGGATTAGGCAAATAGAGTCTTCCGAAAGGAATTCAGAGATCCGGTTCCATTAGACCATGCAAGCAAGAGCTACCATAGTTGTCGCCGACCGAAACCCGCACGTAAGGGATTTTCTCAGGCGTGAAATGACATCCGAGGGCTATTCAGTAAAGCTTGCCAGAAACGCCAAGGAACTCCTGGATATCGTTTTCGCACAGGAAAACATAGATATGGCAATTGTGGATCCGGATCTGCCCGATGAAGAGGCCGCGGTCCTCCTGCGCAAGCTCGAGGACCGGCTGCCTCCTCTGCCGGTTATGATACACTCCTTCGCATCGGAGGAACATGCATATACCTATCCCGTTAATATTGTAGGTTTTGTGGAAAAGAGAGGAAATAGCATAGAAAAATTAAAGAGGGTTATTATGAACTACCTAGTGTCCATCCGTAAATGACATAGTTTCGTCGAGTTCAAGGCAGGAGATAATTTTAACCACAGGAATACATTGAGGTATTTCGAGGATTAAAATTTGAGTCCAACGCCGAAATTGGTGAAAACATCCATTTACGGATGGACGCTATCTAAAAGCACAAGATCCCGCAGCTAATTGAGGAAGTATCTCCTTTGAGTCTGAAGTTGGAAAAGGAACAACTTTCATGGTAAACGCTCATGATAGCAATATTTTGTCGCCCCCGCTAATGAAAATCCTCCTGAGGCTTTACACTTTGCGAGGTCGAGGATTTCCCTCCCCCCGCGCGGGGGAGGGTCGGGGTGGGGGGTGTATTTTCACGGTAAAAGTACCGGCCGTTATACCGAAGAAGAAGTAATTTATCATGTCAATAACTGGAGGCGATGGATGTCCTCAGGCCAGGAATCAGGTTCTGTAGGTGCGGCTGAAGCCGCACCTACCCCGAATTTTTGAGCTGATACGAAGTAACCTTAATAACTCTTATTGTCTTAAGAAAGGGGGGAAAGATAATGGATCTTTTCAGGGTGCTCGTCGTTGATGATGAGAAGGATTTCCTCGAGACACTGGTCAACCGTCTCAACAAGAGAAACGTGGATACCGTAGGGGTCTTGAGCGGTGAGGCGGCTGTTGAAGAGATGAAAAAACAGATCTTCGACGTGGTCATACTGGATGTGAAGATGCCCGGAGGTATGGACGGGATTCAAACCCTCAGGGAGATCAAGAAGATTCAGCCTCTGGCGGAGGTGCTTCTTCTTACGGGCCACGCCTCGGTAGAAACGAGCATAGAGGGAATGAAGCTCGGGGCCTTTGATTACCTGCTAAAGCCGGTAAAGCTGGAGGATCTCCTTTCCAAGCTCGGGCAGGCGTTCGAAAAAAAAGACACCAATGAGCAGAAGATAAGGAGCGCAAGGATCAAGCAGCTCATGCGCTTTCCCGGCAGGGTATTTGATCAGGAAAAGGAGCCAACAGGAAAGGACATAAACTCACTTTAAGTTATCTGCCTTTCGACAGGCTTACCTTTGCCACATCCTTCTTCTATACCGACCCTGTAACTGACTGGGACCCGAAATCCCCTAACTGGAGCAATGAGAAATCCAGAGGCCATGAAGACAGGCTTCAGGCGGATTTCGTGTTCAAGTTCTAAGACACCATTTCTTTCTTGTCTTTTTGGATTCTACCGGATAGTTTATCGCCCAAATAGAGAAGGTGGGCTATCCGGGGGGAGTCTTTCTTTGTTCTGCAATAGCAACACCGCGGATAGTCTTCACTCTCCTTTGATAATACTTGAAAATTTTTGGCCCTTTGCTAAAGTTTAGCCACTCTTTATACATGGTAATGCCGTATGCCATTCCGGGAAAGGCATGAACAAGTACCGGATAGCGGCTCCCGAATGAAATGCCCGGGGGCAGTGATGATTGGGGCCGGATGAATGGTCGTGCCTGCAAATACGCCCCCGGCAAGAGCAAGACAAATGGAATGGGCTTTTTGACAGCCTGTAAAGATGGCTTGATGCCAATGCGCCCGGAAGGCGCAACGAGGCGTTAAAATGATGGCCAAGGTTTACATATTTTAAGGGCAAGACGGGTAGTTAGTGTCCATCCGGAAATGAGATAGTTTCGTCGAGTTCAAGGCGGGCAATAATTTTAACCACAGGAATACATTGACGTATTTCGAGGATTAAAATTTGAGCCCAACGCCGAAATCGGTGAAAATAGCCATTTACGGATGGGCACTAGTTAGGTTATAGGCCTTTAGCCACGGGCCTTGGTGCTGGCACTGATGAGCAAGACAGGGGAGGGTTGGCTAGGGGTGATTTTCAAGTTTCGTTGTGCCCTATCCGGGCATGGCGGTTAGTGAGGAAAGATGATGGAATCAAAAGAGACTCTTTTCATTGACGGCAAGGAATATCCATTCCAGGCTGGAGAGACTGTACTGAATGTGGCGCAGAGAAACGGAATAGACATCCCCACTCTCTGTTTCATGAAAAATGCCTCTCCCACCGGGGCCTGCCGCATGTGCGTGGTAGAGGTAAGGGGGGCCAGGACACTGCTTGCGGCCTGCGTAACACCTGCGGCGCCCAAGATGGTCGTCAAAACCAATACCCCCGATGTGATGAAATCCAGGAGACTCAACCTCGAGCTTTTGCTCTCTTCAGGTCATCATAACTGTCTGGTGCAGGATCTGGATATGGATTCCTGGACGGATTTTCAACTCAGAAGCCTAAAGGCCGACGGGCATAAAGATATTTGCCCTGTTTACGGGGACTGCCGCCTTCAGGAGCTGGCGATAAAGTACCAGGTAAGGGGGGTGAGATTTGAGCCAACCGAACCCAGGCATAAGATAGAAGACGTCAATCCGTTCATAGTGAGGGACCTTACCCGCTGCATCCTGTGCGGCCGCTGCGTCCAGGCCTGTAATGAAGTGCAGGTCAATAACGCGATAAGTTACGGCTACAGAGGCACGAGATCCAAGATCGTCGCAAGCGGCGACAGGGCGCTAAAGGATTCGGACTGCGTTTTTTGCGGAGAATGCGTCCAGGCCTGTCCCGTTGGGGCGCTTGTTCCTGTTCAGGACATACTGGAAAATGACCCGTCCAAGGGTGAGACCCGCCTTGTCAAGACCACCTGCTCTTATTGCGGAGTGGGTTGCCAGATGTATCTGCACGTGAGAAAGGAAAAAATCGTAAAGGTTACGGGGGTTGAAGGCATAGGCCCCAATTACGGGAGCCTGTGTGTAAAGGGAAGATTCGGATACAGCTTCATTAACAGCCCGGAACGGCTCACCAAACCCCTTATCAAGGAAAACGGCGCCTTCAGGGAGGCATCCTGGGATGAGGCACTCAATCTTATCCAGACCAGACTAGGCAAGATCAAAAAGGACACCGGCCCTGATTCCATAGCCTTCCTTGTGAGCGCCAGAATAACTAACGAAGAAAATTACGTGGCTCAGAAATTCGCGAGGGCCGTCATAGGAACCAACAATGTGGATCACTGCGCAAGGCTTTGACACTCCTCCACTGTAGCCGGTCTGGCTGCAGCATTCGGAAGCGGCGCAATGACAAACCCCATTGGCGACATTGAAAAGGCGCAGGTGATACTGGTAACCGGCTCCAATACAACGGAGAATCATCCAGTACTTTCTTCCTACATAAAACGGGCCGTGACCCAAAAAGGGGCTAAGCTCATACTGGTTGATCCCCGCAGGATCAAGCTCGCCGATTTTGCGGCCAAGTGGCTGAGGCCGACCCTTGGAACGGATGTCGCGTGGATAAACGGCATGATGAACGTTATCCTCAAAGAGGGTCTCTATGATGAGGCCTATGTAAACTCCCGCACGGTGGGCCTTGATGATGTCAAGAAGGTGGTTGAAAAATACACCCCCGAATTCGTTGAAAAGATTACGGGTATCCCGGCAGAAGAGCTGAAGGCAGCGGCAAGGCTTTATGCCGGCGCCAAGGCGGGCTCCATTATATATTGTATGGGAATAACCCAGCACACCTGCGGGACCGACAACGTTAAAAGCCTTGCCAACCTTGCGATGCTCTGCGGAAATGTCGGCATCGAAGGCGGAGGAGTCAACCCCTTAAGGGGCCAGAATAATGTTCAGGGGGCCTGCGATATGGGCGGGCTCCCGAATGTTTACACCGGATATCAGAAGACATCCGATCCGGCGGTGAGAAAAAGAATGGCAATGGCTTGGGGAGTCTCAAACCTGCCGGACAGCACGGGACTTACAGTCATGGAGATGATGGATGGAGCCCACGAGGGAACCCTTAAGGCGATTTATATCATAGGTGAAAATCCCATCCTTTCCGATCCCGATCAGAGACACGTCAAGGAAGGCCTTGGTCATCTGGATTTCCTGGTAGTGCAGGATATATTTCTCACGGAAACCGCAAGGTTGGCCGATGTAGTGCTTCCCTCTGCCTCATTTGCCGAAAAGGACGGAACCTTCACCAACACGGAGAGAAAGATCCAGAGGGTGAGAAAGGCCCTTACGCCGCCCGGAGAGGCAAAGGAGGACTGGGCTATAATAGCCGATCTTTCTACGCGCATGGGATATCCCATGAATTATAAGGATGCGCAGGAGATTATGGCAGAAATTACCCGAGTCACCCCATCTTACTGCGGAATTAATTATAACAGGCTGGAGCAGGACGGTATTTTCTGGCCCTGCACCGGGACGGATCATCCCGGAACGCCATGTCTCCACATGGATAGTTTTACCTGCGGTCTCGGGGTATTCCACGGCATCGAGTGGATTCCCCCGGCCGAGGTTCCTGATGAGCAGTTCCCCCTCTATCTGACCACAGGCCGTGTTTTATACCAGTACCACACAGGCACCATGACCATGAAGAGCGAGGGGCTCAATCGGCTCGCGCCGGAGTCCTTTGTGGAGATTTCCAATGAGGATGCCTCAAGCCTCGGCCTTCAGGACGGGGAAGCGGTAAAGCTCTCAACCAGAAGAGGCGCTATCACCGCTAAGACCAGGATATCTCTCAAGGCAAAGAGTGGAACCGTTTTTGTCCCTTTCCATTATGCCGGAGGGCCTGCCAACGCACTTACAAACCCCGCAATTGATCCTGTCTCAAAGATACCTGAGTACAAGGTCTGCGCGGTTAAAATTGAAAAGATCCAGGGAGGAATTTGACGGATGTCCTTCGCAGAAGATCTATACAGTATAAACAAGGACCTAACCCCGGAAGTGATGGCTCGGGTGGACGAGATAATAGCAAGGCACAGGGGAACCCCGGGAAGTCTTATCCCTGTGCTTGAAGAGTGCCAGGGAGTAACGGCGTATCTACCAGTTGAACTCCAGGAATATATAGCAAGGGGCCTCAACATGCCTGCGAGCACTGTCTATGGGGTGGTGACCTTCTATTCGTTTTTTTCCATGATCCCCAAGGGAAGACACACGGTCAGGGTATGCATGGGCACCGCCTGCTACGTAAGGGGCATGAACGAGATAGTAAACAGGATCAGATCCGAGTTCAACATAGAGATAGGCAACACAATGCCTGACCGACGTTTTTCCCTTGAGTCCGTGAGGTGCCTGGGGGCGTGCGGCCTTGCCCCGGTAGTGATGGTGGACTCAGATACCCACGGCGGGGTAACGCCCGAAAGAATCGTTGATATCCTGAACCGTTACAAATAATCTTTTGGCGCTATGTACGAGGCTGGCAATTTTTCATGAGGCTTTCAGAGGTAAAAAGGATATTAAAGGCTCAAGTAGCCACTGGAGAGGATAGGCTTGACATGGAGATCATGGCCGGGGCCGGAGGAGATCTGATGAGCGATATCCTCAGAGGCCCAAAGGAGGGAGTGCTTCTCCTCTCCGGGCTCAATAACATCCAGTCGGTGCGCACGGCGGTAATCGCGGGAGCTTCAGCGCTTATTCTGGTCAGGGACAAGATCCCCGACGATGATATGAAGGACCAGGCCAGGGAAAACGGGTTGCCGCTTCTGACAACCCCTTTTACCATGTTTACAGCATGCGGGAGACTCTTCAGCGCAGGCTTGAGAGGAGTGGAAAAGAAACGCCCGGAGTAGAGCAAGGACTCTTATGGCCATTTTGACCAAAAGCTATCCCATCAAAGCCAGGGACTACCTGAAGGCGGGAGAGATCTCAATGGGAGTCCACGGGCTCCTGAAGAAGATAGGTTTCGCAACTGAATTAATAAGGAGGGTATCCATCTGCGCCTATGAGGCTGAAATGAACGTCGTCATGCATGGGGGAGACGGCGTAATGACCATTGAGATAGGCGAGGATTATGTAAATATAACTATCGAGGATAGCGGCCCCGGCATAGAGGACGTCTCTCTTGCCATGAAGGAGGGATTCAGCACCGCCTCTGAAGAAGCAAGGCAGATGGGCTTCGGCGCTGGAATGGGGCTCCCTAATATCAAGAAAAACAGTGACAGCCTGGATGTGATTTCCGCAAAGGGTAAAGGGACAGAGGTAAGGATAGGTTTTGTAGCGTGATCGGTGGCAAAGTGACTGATAAGACATCTCTTCACTATGTGCATATAGACGAAAAACGCTGTGTGGGTTGCGTTCTTTGCATGAAGGCATGTCCCACAAAGGCCATAAGGGTAAGAGGCCTCAAGGTCGCAAAGATAGTGGGCACCTGTGTGGATTGCGGTGAATGCATAAGGGTGTGCCCGCACGGAGCGGTCAAGGCCACGACCACCAGAGACGACTATAAGGCGCCTGCCGCCAATATGGTTATAAGCGCGTCCCCGGTACTATACTCTCAGTTCGGTCAGGACGTACTGCCCGAGGATATCCAGGCGGCCCTTCAAAAGACGTTTGAGTATGTCTTTGACCAGACCTATTTTCTTGACCTATACAACGTGGCCCTTGAAATATTTATCAAGGAGACATCTGGTAAGGAAGACTCCTCAAGACCGCTTATCTCCCCGGTCTGCCCTGTGGTCAACAGGCTTATCGCTTACAGGTTTCCCGCCCTTCTTAAGAATCTGAGCCCCATTCTCACGCCAAGAGAACTTGCCGCCAGAGAACTGAAGCGCCGCATTGAAAAAGATGATCTGTTGAAGAAAACCGATTACGGCGTTTACCATATAACTCCATGCTCAGCCAAGATGATCTCCATAAACAACCCCATGTTTCTCAAGACCTCCTATCTCGACGGAGCCATAGGTATCAATGATGTCTTTGAATCCGTAAAGAGAAATCTTCCGGGTCCCGATGAGACTTCTCCGGTAAGCCCCTCCAACAGCCTTGCGATAGGGTGGGGAATCTCCGGCGGAGAGATAGCCGCGATGGGGGAGGGTAACTATATGGCCGTATCAGGCCTTCCTGAGACCATCAGATATCTTGAAAAAATCGAGATGGGGCTTTTTAGAGATATTGAATATTTTGAGTTCAGGGCATGCCTTGAGGGCTGTATCGGAGGGCCGCTTACGGTGGCGGACAGATATGAGGCAAAGCGTACCGTCATGAATATCTCCAGGATGTTCAGCCACGATAAGAGGATCAGATACGCCCAGGCGGAAAGGGCATACAGGAAGGGATGGTTTTTCAGCGAAAAGAGACCCCAACAGCCGGAGGAGGCAGGTAAGAGATCCGGCATCATCCACGAAATCGAACGGCAGGAAAAGATAGCAAAGATCATGGAGGGCCTTCCCGGTAAGGAGTGCGGATTCTGCGGTTCCCCCGGCTGCAGGAGTTTTGCGGAAGATGTTGCCGACGGGAGAGCCATGCTTGAAGAGTGTATCAGAATGAGAATAAGATAGTGGTTTAGGAGGCAGATTTGAAGCTGTCAGAAATAGTTCATCACCTTGATCTTAAAATTGAACCATCGCCGATGGGAATGGATCGCGAGGTCCTCGGAGGATACTGCGGAGATCTGTTGAGTGATGTCATGGCCAATGCCCGAAAAGGTTATCTCTGGCTTACCGTGCAGTCGCACCAGAACATAGTGGCGGTTGCCGTCTTGAAGGACCTGGCGGCAATAATCCTTGTAAACGGGCGCATTCCGGAGGAGGAAACAATCAAGAAGGCCGAAGCGGAGGGTATACCCTTATTGGTTTCGGCCAGATCGGCTTATGAGGTCGCCGGTATCCTCCATGGCCTGGGGGTGGGTGGTGAAGGAAATTGAGGGCCTTCAAGGCTGATCTTCACATTCACTCATGCCTTTCTCCCTGCGGGGAACTGGATATGAGCCCCAGGGCGATTGTGGAAAAGGGGCTCGAAAAAGGGCTTGACCTTATCTCGGTGTGTGACCATAACAGCGCTGAAAATGTCGGAGCGGTGATGCGGGCCGGCAGGCAGAAAGGGCTTGCGGTACTTGCGGGCATGGAGATCTCATCAAGAGAAGAGGTCCACAGCCTGGCTTTCTTTGATACCGAGGAGCAGATCCTTCGTTTGCAGGATATCATCTACGCTCACATGAACGGCACCAACAGGCCTGAGGTTTTCGGCGACCAGGTGGTTGCCAACGAGTTTGATGAGGTGGAGGGATTTAACGACAGACTTCTTATCGGAGCCGTGCAGCTCGGTCTGGATGAAATAGTGGAGGCTGTCCACAGCCTTGGGGGAATCAGCATAGCATCCCATGTGGATCGTCCGAGTTACAGCATAATGAGTCAGCTTGGATTTTTCCCTGAAGAAGTCCATCTGGATGCAGTCGAGATCTCGCGACACACCTCGGTCCGGAAGGCCTTAGCCGAGATACCAGGCATCGAGAAATTCACGATTGTGTCCTTTTCAGATGCCCATTTTCCCGAGGATATAGGATCTGCGCACACCACCTTTTTTATGGAGGCGCCTGCCGTGGAGGAACTCAGGCTCGCGCTGGGAGGCAGGGAAGGAAGAAGGGTTTCGCAAACTGCCTTGGAGGGATAATGAGGGTTGAAGGGATGTGGGTTGAGGGAAAGTGAGGGAGCTTGCATTACACATACTTGATATTGCAGAAAACGGTATAAACGCCGGAGCCGACCTTCTAGAGATACTGGTGGAAGAATCCTTTAGAGACAACCTGTTGAGGATAAGCGTAAGAGACAACGGGAGGGGTATCCCGAAAGAGATGATTCAGAAAGTGCTTGATCCTTTTTACACCACCAGGACGACCAGGAGAGTCGGACTGGGCCTGTCCCTCATGAAGGAGGCCGCAAAGAGGTGCGACGGCGATTTTCAGCTGGAATCGAAGGAGGGGTGCGGGACTGAGGTAAAGATAATTTTCAGGAGAGATCATATTGACCTTGCCCCCCTGGGAGACATGACCGGTTCAATGATAAGTCTCATAATGGGCAACCCGGGCGTTGATTTTATCTATGATCATGATAGGGATGGAAAACGGTTCAGGCTGGACACCAGAGAGGTCAAAAAGCAACTGGATGGAGGCGACATCACCCATCCGGAAGTAATTGGTTTTTTAAGGCAATTTATGTCGGAAGGCCTTGCCGAGATAAAGACAGCAATAAAAGAGGAATGATATGGCAAAACTAACTATCGAAGATTTGAAAAAGCTCAGAGACAGCGCCAAGAAGTCAACCGCCCTGCGTGAAGGGGAAACCAGCGTGAAAGTAACGGTTCACATGGGCACATGCGGAATAGCGGCAGGCGCCAGAGAGGTTATGGACGCTCTTCTGCAGGAGGTCACCGAGGCCAAGCGCTCCGATATCAGGGTGATCACCTCCGGGTGCATGGGTATGTGCAGCAGCGAGCCCAATGTCACCGTGGAGATAAGCGGGAATGAACCGGTAATCTACCAGCACATGGACAGAAACAGGATGAGGCAGGTCTTTAAGCGCCACGTCCTTCTCGGAGAAGTGCAGACCGACTTTGCCCTCGCAAGAGTTAAGTAGTTTAATCTACAGCACGGTTTCTCAGGCATCTGATGCCGCGACAACTCATTATTGGTTGCCGTAAGATCGGCTGCGGAAAGACAGGATTTTTACAGGAGGCTTACACATGACCACATTCAGAACCGATCTGCTTCTCTGCGGAGGCACCGGCTGTCGCGCATCGGGCAGCATCCAGATCAAGGAAGCCCTGATGCGGGAACTTGCCCGCCAAAAGCTTGATACAGAGATCAGGATCATAGAAACGGGGTGCAACGGTTTTTGTGCCCAGGGCCCCATAATGATCGTTCAGCCGGACAATATTTTTTACCAGAAGCTGAAGGTTGAGGATATTCCAAACCTCGTTGAGGAGCATTTCCTCAAGGGCAGACCCGTCAAAAAGCTCTTTTACAAAGAACCCGCCTCTGCCGCAACCATCCCCAGCATGGACGACATCCCGTTTTATTCCAAGCAGAAGCTCATCGTCCTCAGGAACAGAGGGGCGGTTGACCCCGAAAATATTGATGAGTATATCGCCAGGGACGGCTATATCGGATTAGGAAAGGCGCTCCTTGAGATGACCCCTGAGCAGATTATAGCGGAGGTGAAGACATCAGGTCTCAGAGGCCGCGGGGGAGCAGGATTCCCTACCGGTCTCAAGTGGGAATTTGCGAGCAGATCAAAGGGAGACGTCAAGTACGCCCTCTGTAACGCGGATGAAGGAGATCCGGGGGCCTTCATGGACAGGAGCGTTCTTGAAGCCGATCCTCATGCCGTGCTGGAAGGCATGATTATCGCAGGCAAGGCCATAGGCGCGCATCAGGGATACATCTACTGCAGGGCCGAATACCCTCTTGCCATAAAGAGGCTGGGTATAGCCATCAGACAGGCAAGGAACTACGGCCTGCTCGGAAAGGATATCCTGGGAAGCGGCCATGACTTTGACATAGAGGTCTATAAGGGGGCGGGGGCGTTTGTCTGCGGGGAAGAAACGGCCCTTATGCAGTCCCTGGAGGGAAGGAGAGGCATGCCGAGATCAAGGCCTCCTTTCCCGGCCCAGCAGGGCCTGTGGAAGAAGCCCACAGTTCTCAACAACGTGGAGACCTATGCGAACATCGCTCAGATCATTCAAAACGGAGGGGCCTGGTACGCCTCCATAGGAACCGAGACCAGCAAGGGAACCAAGGTCTTCGCCCTGACAGGGGCAGTCAGCAACATCGGCCTTGTTGAGGTCCCGATGGGTATAAGCCTCAGGGAGATAATCTTCGATATCGGGGGAGGTATTCCCAAGAAGAGAAAATTCAAGGCGGTTCAGCTCGGGGGGCCTTCCGGAGGATGCGTGCCGGAGCAGTACCTTGACACGCCGGTTGATTACGAATCCATCATGAAGGTCGGCGCCATAATGGGATCCGGAGGTATGATCGTGATGAACGACCAGACCTGCATGGTGGATATGGCGCGTTTTTTCATGGACTTTATCCAGGATGAATCCTGCGGCAAATGCACCCCGTGCCGCGAGGGCACGAGGCGCATGCTCCAGATCCTTGAAAAGATAACTCAAGGCCTGGGCGAGCCGGCAGATCTTGATCTTTTAGAGGAGCTGAGTCACATGATAAAGAACTCAGCCCTCTGCGGCCTCGGGCAGACCGGCCCCAATCCGGTACTTTCGACCTTAAGATATTTCCGACACGAATATGAGGCGCACATCTACGAGAAGAGATGCCCGGCAAAACGCTGCGTGAAGCTGCTCAAGTTTGAGGTTGATCCGGAAAAATGCATAAAGTGCGGCATCTGCTTCAAGGGATGCCCGGCAAAGGCCATCGAATGGAAGAAAAAGGAGCCGGCTTTGATACTCAAGGACAAGTGTATCAAGTGTATGACCTGTATAACAAACTGCCCGGCCGACGCTATTTCATAACGGAGATTGTAAGATGGAGAAGAAAGGCGAACTAAAACTGGCTTACACGATACTCGTGGTGCTGCTGGTTGTGGGCATAGGGGCTTACGTAGCTTTTCCACAGCGGGCACCGGAGCAACCTGTAAGGATATTGTTCCAGAATATCGGCGGCAAGGTCCTTTTCGATCACAAGCAGCATTTCTCATCCGACGGTTATGGATACGGATGTAAGGATTGCCACCACGACATTGACAAGGATGATGAGCGGCCTTCGGCCTGCAGCGAGTGTCATTTGAATGAACCCGGTGACGCTCCCAAGAGATCCGATGCATTGCATAAACAGTGTATTGAATGCCACAAGGATTCCGGCTCGGGGCCCGTGGATTGCTCCCAGTGCCACGTCAGATAAAATCGAACTTAACTGTGGAGGCAAGACAGGCCTCCCAGGCGCAGGAGGTATAGATGATCAAGAGATCGTTTTTCAGCTTGGCCGCCCCCAAACTGACCTATCCGATCCTGACAACCCCTTCCACCAAACCGGTGGATATCCCGCTACCTGAAAGGGCCCAGTTGATTCTGGATCACCCATTGAACGGACCGTTGGGCATGGGGGTAGGGGACATGGTCAAGACCGGTCAGAGATGCGGGGACCGGGAAGACAATTATTTCATTTCGCCTGTAACCGGAACAGTGGCGGCGATATCCGCTACTGTTGGATATATGGGGAAGAACCTTACGGCCGTCTCCTTTAAGGTGGATGGTAAGGACAGGCCTGATGAGGAATTCAGAAACTCTGAAAGCTCATCTGAGCTTGAAAGGGTCACCCGTTTCCTGGGTTATTTACCCGGCCAGCCGGACTTCAGTTTCCTGACAGGCATCAGGGACAATCTAAAGACGGTATTTGTTTCAGGGATGGACAAGGATCTTCTGGTATCAACAAACTCCCTGATAGCAAAGACAGAGTTTGCAGAACTGAAGAAAGGCATGGCAATTGTCAGGAAAATATTTGAAAAAAAACGTATCATATACCTTCTCCCAGAGGGAGTAAGACCTGAAGGGGAGATTGAGGGAGTGGAGATTAAGCAAATGCCCGCGGTCTATCCTCAGTTTTTTCCGAAAATCGTGATGAAAAAAATCCTTGCGATAGAGGTCCCCACGGGAATCAGATGCGATGAGATGGGGGCTGGATTTCTGTCCGCTGAGGCCGTAAGCAATCTAGGAAAGGCCTTTTCAAGCGGGTCAATACCTCTCGACAAGGTCATTACGGTAATAAAGAAGGACGGATCGACAGCCTTCGCCAGGGTCAGGCTGGGTACACCCGCAAGACACATTATGGATGTGCTTGGGATTAAGATCGCAAAGGGAGACAGGCTCATTTCCGGAGGGCCACTGGCCGGCATAACGCTTTCTTCCGTTGATGCACCTGTTTGCGGCGACACAGACGCCCTTATGATACAGGACGCAGCGGCAGCGCCCCCCATATCAGCGGCGCACTGCGTGAACTGCGGGGAATGCGTCAGGGTCTGCCCCGCCCATGTCCCGGTAAACATGCTTATCCGCCTTCTTGAAAACAAGCTCTATGATGAAGCCGCGCGTTCATTTGATATGCTATCCTGCATAGAGTGCGGCCTGTGCGGCTATGTCTGCCCTGCAGCCATACCCATCTTTCATTACGTGATGCTCGGGAAATTCGAGTATGAACGGGCAAGGTCTCTGGAGGTGCAAAATGCTTAACGAACAGCTTCTTGCTGGGGCTCACGCCCCATTCTGGCACAATGGAGATAGGATCACGGCAAGGAACTACAACATAATCATTGCAGCCCTTCCTGCCGCCATCGCAGGTATCCTGTTTTTTGGAATCCCGGCCCTGAGGGTACTGGCCCTCGCCGTATCGAGCGCGATGGTCTGGGAACTCCTGATAAACCGGCTCATGAAAAAACCCCCCACCATCGCTGACGGGGATGCCGCCCTTATCGGACTTCTCCTCGGAATGCTCCTTCCCGCTACAATGCCGTGGTATGCGGTCATTGCCGGAACCTTTGTAGCCATTGTGGTGGGGAAGATGATCTACGGGGGATTGGGATGCAACCCTTTGAATCCGGTCCTCGTTGCCTTTGCCATCCTTACGCTCTCCTGGAAGGTCATGCTTGATTACGACGCAGCACTTGTAAGCTACGAGGTCGCCTTTACGCCGCTTTATCCCCTTGTGGCGCTGAAACACTTCGGGCCCGCAGTCGTCGGCAAATACGACATCTGGGGACTACTCATGGGCAACCAGTTGGGAGGCATAGGGGCGGTCTTCGGGCTGGGATTGGTTATAGGAGGCTGTTACCTTATCGTGAGGGGATTCATAAGATGGGAGATATCCTTGTCTTTTCTGGCAGGTATTTTTTTAACGGCTCTTATTTTCAACCTTGCAGGGCCGGAAAAGTACGCTAGCCCCGTGTTCCATCTTGTAACCGGATTCAGCCTGATAGGGGCATTTTTCTTTGCAACCGAGAATTCTTCATCGCCGGTGAACTTCATACCGATGATCCTTTACGGACTAGGAGGCGGGGCCATGACTGTCTTGATACGAAACATAGGGGCCTTTCCGGAGGGAGTGGTCTTTGCCATTCTGTTAATGAATGTGATCAATCCGCTGGTTGACAAGATCAGGCCGAGAGCACTGGGAAGGAGGGCTTAAAGACATGGGTAAGATGTTCAAGCTTTTTGCCGCAGTTACCATCATAAGTCTTATATCGGGCGGACTGCTGGCAGCCGTAAAGAACGGAACCCAGGAGAGAATCGAGTACCAGCAGTTAAAGTTCGTCAAGGGACCCGTGCTCAAGGATATTTTTAAGGGCGCCGCAAACGATCCCCTCACTGACCGCTTTAAGATCGCGGAGGGAAAGAATGAAGTAAATTGCTTTGTAGGGGTTTTCGACGGAAAGAAGAATACCGTGGCCCTCGAGGGATTCGGAAAAGGGTTCGGGGGTGATATCGGGGTGCTCGTCGCCATCAATATCGAAAATGACCAGATCATGGGAATCGGTGTCACTACACACAGCGAGACGCCGGGGTTGGGAGCCAGAGCAAAGCAAGACCCTGCTTTCACCGCGCAGTTCAAAGGCAAGACAATAAACGACCCTTTCAAGGTCAAGGCAGACGGCGGGGCAGTTGATGCCCTGAGCGGAGCCACAGTTACTTCAAGGGGGGTGTGCGGGGCAATCCTGAGTGTTTCAGAGGCCTACCAGCGCCTCAAACCCGCTATCATCCAAAAACTGAAGGAAAAGGCCTGATTCCAGGCTTAGGAGAGGCAAGACATGGCAAAGAAAAGCGTGTTTCAGGAATTCTCAAAGGGATTATGGGCAGAGGTCCCTCCGTTCCGGCTGGTGCTGGGACTCTGTCCCACACTGGCCATAACAAAGAGCGTGGATAACGGATTAGGCATGGGAATAGCGGTAACCTTCGTGCTTGTCTGCTCTAACGTTTTGATATCACTCCTTAAAAATCTTATACCCAAGGAAGTCAGAATTGCCTGCTACATCGTTATCATTGCAACATTCGTGACCGTGGTGGAGCTTTCCATGCAGGCGTTTGTCTATCCGCTCTTTCTGCAACTGGGCATCTTCATTCCCCTGATAGTCGTCAACTGCATCCTGCTGGGCCGGGCCGAGGCATTTGCGGCCAAAAACGGCGTGATAGCCTCCCTGGCTGACGGATTGGGGATGGGAATCGGATACACACTTGCCCTGAGCGCCCTATCGGCAATAAGAGAGATCCTGGGTAATGGAACGTTTTACAAGATGGCAGTCTTCGGACCTGGTTTCGAGCCGTTCCGATTCATGGTGGAGGCCCCCGGGGCTTTCATGTGCCTAGGCCTTATGCTCTGTGTTATGAATGTAATCGGGAAGAAGTAGGGGGACTACATAATGGGAGACTACATACTGCTTTTTATAAGCTGCATATTCGTAAACAACATCCTTCTGATGCAGTATCTTGGCAATTGCCCCTTTCTGGGAACTTCCAAGAGAATGGAAACTGCCGTAGGAATGGGAATGGCTGTTATATTCGTTCTTGTTATGGCAGGGGCTATAACCTGGGTAACTGAGTATTTTGTATTGAAACCATTCGGATACGAGTTCTTGAGGACCATGTCATTCATACTTGTCATAGCGGCCCTCGTGCAGTTTGTTGAATTGTTTCTCAAGAAGAGCATCCCTGCGCTCTATGCCGGGCTGGGAATCTTTCTTCCGCTTATTACCACAAACTGCGCAGTCATGGGTGTCTGCCTGATAAACATCAAGGAAGAATATAGCTTCATAGAGTGTCTTGTTTCATCGTTCAGCTACGCGGCCGGATTCGGGCTCGCCCTGATCCTGTTTGCCGGAGTCAGGGAGAGGATACTGCTTGCCAGGGTGCCCAAGCCCCTTCAGGACACCTCCATCGGCCTTGTAACCGCGGGTATGATGTCGCTGGCGTTCTTCGCCTTCAAGGGAATGGCATAAGCAGCGACCGGTTTATAAATGGCATTAACGTTTTTATATGAAAATGCCCCTTCCCTTTGCTCCTACCCCTCGACGGGGGAGGGAAGGTAGTTGTTGAATCAGGAGGAACTTCATGTTAACGGGGATTTTGATTATGGGCGGGCTGGGCGCCGTATGCGGTCTGGGTCTCGCATTGGCTTCGAAGATATTCTATGTGTACGTGGATCCTAAGATAGAGGCGGTGTCGGCCGCGCTTCCAGGCGCCAACTGCGGCGGATGCGGATTTGCAGGATGCGGGGCAAACGCGGAGGCCATAGTCGCCGGCAAATCAACCGCAAGTTCATGCGTGGCAGGAGGCCCGGATGTAGCAGCCGATATTGCTAGAATCCTCGGCGTTTCGCTGGAGGCCAAAGAGCCGGATTTCGCCAGGCCCGGCTGCACTTACGGGTACCAGGATGCGGACAGGAAATTCATCTACGAAGGCATTATGGATTGCAGGGCAGCCGCTCTCCTGCACGGGGGCTCCAAGGTATGCCCTATCGGATGCCTGGGGCTCGGGACATGCGCAAGGGCATGCCCTTTCGGTGCCCTTTCAATGGGGCCCGACAATCTTCCTGTAGTAAACACGGATAAGTGCACCGGGTGCGGAACCTGCGAGAGGGTTTGCCCCAAACACATCATCACCCTTACCTCAGGCACGAGAAAGATCGAGAGGGAGTACAAGACGGATGAATGCACTGCCCCGTGTCAGAGGGCGTGCCCCGCAGGTATCGAGATACCCATATATATCAGTAAGATCAAGGAGGGAGACTTTACCGGGGCGCTCAGGGTCATAAAGCAGACCAATCCGCTTCCGCTAGTGTGTGGAAGGATATGCGTCCATCCCTGCGAAGATGAATGCAGGAGGAATATGGTTGATGAACCTGTTGCGATCAATTACCTGAAGCGTTTCGCAGCAGACTATGAGATGCAGAGCGGGAGCCGTGTCCAGATTCCTCTTGCCCCTCCCTCCGGTAAGAAGGTAGCAGTTGTTGGAGGCGGAGCCGAGGGCCTGACCGCGTCTTATTTTTTAAACCGCATGGGACATGACGTCACCTTGTTTGAAGGCTCTTTGCGGCTGGGCGGCCTTCTCCGGACAGGTATTGCGGAAAACAGGCTCCCCCAGAAGGTGCTCGACTACGAAATTGACGGGATTCTTGAGGCCGGGGTTGAGGCAAAGATGGGTCAGAGGCTTGGACGGGACTTTACCATAGCCTCCCTCCTGCGTAATGGATTCAGAACAGTTCTCGTGGCCGTCGGAGGCTGGGACACTCAGATGTCCGCCGCAGATAGAGACAAGGTGATGCCCGGAGTCCGCCTGCTACTTGATTTTATTATGAAGGGGCAGGCCGGTACGGCTGCCGGCAAGAACGTCATGATCCTTGGTGGCGGCGCGGCCTCTTTCAATGCGGCCCTTGCCTCCAAGGAGAATGGCGCTTCAAGCGTTCACATGGTTTTCCGGGGTTCCGGCCCGGAATCTTCCGCGCCAAGGGAACGGATTGAGGCGGCTGAGGCGGCCGGAATCAAATTGCATTTCAACAGGGCGGTAACGCGTATTATGGGGCAGGAAGACAGCCTTACCCACGTTGAGATAGCACGTATTTCAAGTGAAGGAACCGCAGATAAACTGGGGGATCTTCTGGCGGTTGATCTCCTGCTCGTGGGGGCGGGTCGCTTTCCTGAACTTATCTATGTCCCAAGGGAAACTGAAGGTGATGACCAGACAAAGGACACCGTGAACTGGCAGAGCCTTCCACCTTACGCGAGCCCGTTTGCAAGTCAGGATATAGGAATATTCAGGCCCGGTGAGGCGGTGGGAGATTATAAGGCAGTTGTGGAGGCCATAGGCGCGGGAAGAAGGGCCGCAGTATCGGTAAATCGTTTTCTTACAGGAAGAGACATTGAGCCGCCCATCAATATGGTAAGAAAAGGCATGGACATCTTGAATGTCCGGGAACTGCAGCCTCTTGAAAATATACCCCGCGCAAAGATGCCGGAATTGAAAGACGCGGAGCGGCGTGAAAATCCGAATGCCGAGATAGAACTTGGTCTCACGGAGGAGCAGGCAAAGGCAGAGGCCTCAAGATGTCTTAAATGCGGGCTTATCTGTTATCGCCGGATGGAGGGGTCTCGGCAGCCTTCCTGATGATCCTTGTCATCTTCGGATGATATTCGGGCCTGGAGCGAACCAAGCGGTCAAAGTAAATCACGACTGCAAGGCTGAGCCCCAGGCCCAGGACCCCGCCGATTACGCGGGATGCGTTATCCCCCATTGGGATAAGGTATGTGAGCCCTCCCCCGAGGAAAGCGCCCAAGATAAGTCCCGCTACCGGAACAATATAAACAAAGGCGGATATCTTCATTACAGACGCCGTAGGCATGCTGACCTCCACCCTGTCCCCTTCACCCGCATTGATATCGTTTCCCGCCTCTACAAGAATAGGCTTTCCGGCTTCTATATGGCACGATGCCTTTGACTCGCACGCGGCACATGCAGATGTACGTTCTATCCTGATAAAGGCGTTATCGCCCTTTATCTCCTCTACCGTCCCCTGTTCTCTAACCATTAATAATCTCCCCCTCACTAATGGTCATGCCCTGAAAGGGGCACAACAAAGGATGAAAATCACCCCCACCCCTCCCTCCCCCGTCGAGGGGGAGGGGCAAAGGGGAAGGGGCATTTTCACATAAACCCCCAATAAAGCCTGACGTTTCATCTTAAGCACTCATCGGTTGGTTTACAAACTCAAACCCTTTGCTGCGAGATAGAAGCTCATCAGTTCCAAGGAGTTCCATCAGCTTGAAACGAGGTTTTCATGAGACAGGTTCTCAAGGCCTGCGGCCGGGAAAATGTTTACAGTTGACAGGCGTTATATTTTTCCTATAGCTTTAATATAATATAAAATGAGTTCCCTCAGGGTTCATTTAGCGCCTGATTGAACGGCGCTCTGTGCAGAGGGAGCCTTTCTTAACCATGGCTTTTTGTCCTCAAAGGGTTGTGCTTTTGTAGCTCTTATCAACCAGTAATGAAAGGAGGAAGATATGGCGACGGTTAAGGTCTTGGTTCCTTACAACTTTTCGGTGCATGACTTTAAGGCGTTTGACTTTATCGTCAACATGCTCGCGGGAAGGCGGGATGCGGCCGTTAGCATCTTTAATGCCTATCCTCCTGCCCCTTTGATTGATCTTACATCTAATCCGGAACTATCCAAGATGAAAGGAGGCCTTCTGCTTTTGTCCGAAGAACTTAAGAGAAAGAGGGAAGGCCTTGAGATAGCAAAGCAATATCTTACAACCAGGGGCTTTTCCGCTGACCAGATTGATATCGTCTTTAAGAAAAGGGAAAAAACCATAGCAGAGGAAATAATAGATGCCGTCATCAAGGGGCGATACAACATCGTAGTACTTACACCTACCCCCGGTAAGGTAAGCAGGCTTTTCGCCAAGAGCGTCCATGACAAGATACTCTCCACGGTCAAAGACGTTACGGTTTGCATTCCCACCTAGGTGAAACCCGGATTGTTTCGGATGGAGGTATTCAATGAGCGTGCCGAATAAGATAGATATGGAGACGATGAAGAAGGCCATCAGGGTGGCTTCCGAATCAGAAAGCCTCGACGACATGGCAAATGGTATTGTTCAGCTTCTGGTTGCCGATCTGGCCGTAAAGGGGTGTGCGATATTCTTCCTTAATCCAGACTTTAAAGAGCTGGAGATGCTTGCAACCTTCGGCCTGAGTCCTTCCTATCTTACCAAAGGAACTCTTTCCGCGGACAAGAGCTTCGCAGATAATCTCAAAGGGAAGCCCTTTTTCTGTGAAGATGTTAGCAAGGAAAAATCCGTTCAGTACCCCGAAAAGGCCAGGGAAGAGGGAATAGTCTCAATAGTATCCGTGCCAATCATATTTGCAGGAGACGTTCTGGGCGTCTTGCGCCTGTACCACGGCGAGACCTGGAGGCCCTCACAGGAAGATATGGATTCCCTGGAGGTCATGGCGTTTACGATGGGAACCGCAATGGCAAGCACTCGGCTCCTTAATGCAGTTCAGACCATAGCGGAAGTTACGGCGAATGTGCTGCCACGGCAGTAAATAAGAGGCTACGGGAGTCCATAATCTAAGGCGGGCTATGCCCGCAACCCGGATCCCGGTGTGCAGAAGCAGCTCCGGCTTCAGCAGCACACGTACCCTGCACCTGAAGGCGCACCTACAGGAGCTGATTTCCGGTCTGCTTGCCCTGTCATCTGCGAAAAGCCATCCCCCCGATTTATTGAAATGATACCTCAAGGCATAATTGCGGGTAATCAGCAACTGCACGGGCCTGGACAGCACCGAACACCTTGTTATTTTTTGCTTAGTGCGTCTTTGACATATCCTAACAGCTCATTGGGCAAAACAGGTTTTTGGAGGACAAAATCACACGGCATCCAGTCATCCTCAGGATAACTGTCCCATGGGCCTTGCAGGTCCACCGAAGTTATCATGATCCTAGGCTTTGTCTTTGTCTCTTCATCTTCGATCAGGGCCTTTACCACGTTAGACCCTTCACTGTAAGTCTCCATCATGAGGTCTATGATATATAGATCCGGCTTCTCAGCTCTGGATTTTTCCAATCCTTCTTTTCCGCTGAACGCCTCCACCACCTCATAGCCGCCGGATCTAAGTACCATCCCTGTGGATTTCACGAAATCAGGATCATCGTCAATGACAAGAATCTTCCTGCCCTTTTCTCCCATTGTCCTCCCTCCTTTCACTCTCCGGCATTGCTAAGACGGACACAACTCATCTCCACCAGCCGGTCAATTCCTTACGACAGTGCCTGTTATATGAAAATGCCCCTTCCCTTTATCCCTCCCCCTCGACGAGGGGTGGGGGTGATTTTCATCTTTCGTTGTGCCCATTTCAGGGCATGAGGGCTATTTCACGAACAATCTCAATCGCACCCAGCCCGACGGGGCACACATCCGAACACCGCCCGCACCCTACGCATCCTATCTCATGGTATTTCATCAAGTCATACTTGAGCTTGTGCTCGTATCTTCGAGCCAGCCTGGCGCCCTGTGTCGCCCTTGGATTATGCCCGCTTGTCTCTCTGGTAAATCCGGAAAACAGGCATGAATCCCAGCTTCTGCATCGCCTGTACCCAAACTCAAAGGGATAATCCTGCACATTATAGCAGGTGCAGGTAGGGCATACATAGGCACATCCTCCGCACTTAATGCACCGGAGCGCCAATTTCTCCCAGAAAAGGCCATCAACCCTGTCCTCGGCCAGTTTTTTAATGGCATCTTCCAGTTCTCCCGCAGCCATCCCTGCGGCCGATGAATTCTCCTTTATCCGTTTAACCTTCTCAATGTCCTTTTCGGCAGCCGCCTTGAAATGGCGATCCTCAAGAATGCGGTTTCCTTTCTTACTGCCTGCCAGGGCGATAAAATAATCTCCCGCATCGAAAAACTGGACATCATAGTGGGTCGCCGTAAGGAAAGGCCTCTTGCCCGTTGCCGTGCAGAAACATGTCTCGCTCGGTGGTTCATTGCAGGCGACCACCATGCATGTCATCGCCTCCCTCCTTGCGAAGTAGTGGGGATCAACCAGGTTGTCTCTCGACATAAACCTGTCCATAAAAACAATCCCCCTCATGTCGCAGGGTCTTACTCCGAATACAACCGTTTCTCTCCCATCCGTTACCTTTGAAATTCCATCTCCGGCAAACATGACCACATCCTCTATCTGGGGAAACAGGCATATCTTAGCGGAAATAGGAGTCTTGCCGATGCATCCATCGGTTGTCCCCTCGCCCAGGGGCAGAAGAAGAAGGTCCCCCCTTTCGTTTCGCTGGGGGCAATAGACAAGTGCCTTCCTGCTTATATCCCTGAGAAGACCCTCTAGCATCTCTTTCGCCAGTGTCTTCATCAGAGCCTCCTTACACTGACTGCACAGCTTTTGTACTCGGGAATCTTTGCAACGGGATCAAGGGCACAGATTGTCAGCGCATTCATGTTTTTTTCGCTGAAGTGGAAGGTTCCGAACACGGTGCCTTTAGGTATATCTGGATTCAGATGGACCGGCAGACGGAGTTCTCCTCTCCTTGACTCCAAACCCACCATGCTCCCTTCCCGCACCCTTAAAGCGACAGCATCTTCAGGGCTTATTTCGAGAACCGCGCCCGGGGCTTCCCTTTCCAACAAAGGAATCTTCCTTGTCATCGTTCCTGTGTGATATTGGGCCCCCACCCTTCCCGTAGTCAGGAGAAAAGGGTATTGTTCGTCAGGGACCTCAAAGGCCGCCATATATTCCCTGGGATCAAAGTGCCCCAAACCTCTGACAAATCGCTCTTTGTGAAGAAACGGCGTCCCTGGATGATCTTCATTTGGACAGGGCCATGCAATGCCCCAGACAGTCTCGAGCCTCTTCCAGGTGATACCCCGGTACGACGGCGTAACCTCGTTAATCTCCCTCAGAATCTCCTCGGGGCTATCATATCCCATCCTGTATCCAGCCCTGGTCGCCACCCCGCAGATGATCTTCCATTCATCCAGGCAGCCTTTAAGCGGTTTCATGGCCTGTCTTGAGAGCTGCACTCTCCTTTCTGTATTTGTAAATGTTCCCGTCTTTTCCGCAAAGCTCACAGCCGGCAGAATAACATGAGCAAATTTTGCCGTTTCAGTCATAAAGATGTCCTGAACCACCAAGAATTCTACTTTTCTCAAACACCTTTCCACCGCCCTCGCCTCAGGATCACTGACGGCGGGATTCTCACCCATGATGTAGAGACCCTTTATGCCGCCTGTTCCGGCCTCATGCAGGATCTCCGTGACCGTGAGCCCGGGTTCCCTGGAAAGTCCCCCAACCCCCCAGGCCCTCTCAAACTTCCGTATAACATCATCATCGCTTACGCGCTGATAGCCCGAGAATACATCCGGAAGTGCACCCATATCACAGGCTCCCTGGACATTGTTCTGCCCTCTGAGAGGATTTACCCCGGTTGAAGGAAACCCTATATGCCCCGTGAGCATGGCAAGATTGGCCAAGGTCTTGACGTTGTCTGTTCCCGTGGTGTGCTGAGTGATTCCCATCGCATAAAAAAGCATGGTCTTTGCCGATTTCGCATACAATTCCGCTGCTTCTGAAAGGGTTCCAGGATCAACGCCGGTAATCGCGGCCGTCTTTTCAGGCGGGTAGCGTTTAACAACTTCCCTCAAAGAATCGAAGTTTTCCGTCCTATCCGCTATGAATGCCTTGTTTTCCCATCCCTTTTCAAGGATGACATGCATCATCCCGTTCAGAAGGGCCACATCCGTGCCCACACGATGCATCAAGTGGATATCGGCAAGCTTGGCAAGGCCGATCCTCCTCGGATCGGCAACGACTAGCTTCGCGTTTTTCAGGCGCATTGCCTCAATGATTCTGGCAGCGACTAGAGGATGTTGCTCCGTGGTATTGGAACCAATCACAAAGAAGGCATCAGCATCATCCATTTCAGGAATCGAGTTGGTCATTGCCCCGCTGCCGAAAGAGGCGGCCAGACCGGCCACCGTTGAGGAGTGTCAGAGACGGGCGCAATGGTCAATGTTATTGCTCCCAAATGCCGCCCGCGCCATCTTCATGAACAAATAATTCTCTTCATTGGTCACCTTAGCTGAAGAAAAAAATCCCAGCGCATTGCCCCCGTGCTTCTCCTTGATTTCGCAGAGCCTCTTGGCCACAAGGTCGAGGGCCTCATCCCACGATGCTTCCCGAACAATGCCGTGTTCCCTGATGAGCGGGGACCTCAGCCGTGCCGGGTGATTAATAAATTCGTGTGCCTTCCAACCTTTGATGCACAGGGATCCTCTACTTACCGGGTGGCTATTGATCGGCGTTATCCCCACCGCCCTTCCGTCTCTCACTGCCAGATGGAAGACGCATCCGCATCCGCAAAAGGGGCAGACAACAAGTGCGCCGGGGATCATAGCGCCTCCTTTACATCCCTTATCTCATCATAATTGAAGACCGGGCCATCGGTGCAGCAGTAATATTGCCCGATGGCACAGTGCCCGCATTTGCCTACTCCGCACTTCATCATCCGTTCCAGCGAGACAAAGATACGTTTTGGGGAAATCTTCTTTTTTAGTATCTCCCGGATGACGAAGCGATACATGATCGGAGGTCCGCAGAGGGCGCAATATGTGTTACCAGGGTCAAGCTCCACCTTTTCAAACAGACCCGTCACCACCCCCACATACTGCCGCCAGATACCCTCATCATCTTTATCAACGCTCAATAGATACTGCATATCGGCTCTATTCATCAAGCTCAGGAGTTCATATTTGAACAGCACATCATCCGGGCTTCTTGAGCCATACATCAAAACCAGCTTCCCGTACTCAGAACGGTTATCCAGTATTGTCCACAGAAGCGAGCGCAGCGGCGCCAGACCGAGCCCCCCGGCCACCAGGAGCAAGTCATGTCCCTTAAAGAGGTCAGTTGAGAAACCTCTTCCAAAAGGACCACGCAACGCTACCTGGTCCCCTTTGTTCATCCGAAACAGGGCGCTTGTGACCAGGCCCGCTTCCCTGACACATATCTCAACAATGCCCTGGCGCGTGGGTGGGGATGATAAGGATATGGGGGCTTCTCCCACTCCCGGAATACCGACCTCGACAAACTGCCCCGGGCCATGCGAAAACAGCAGCATCGCATCATCATCCACAAAACGGAGTTGGAAAAGCCTGTGCCCTTCCATTTGGGGAAGGACCCTCACTATCCTTGCCGGATGCGGCTGGAACATCAAATCAACAGGTGCCGCCTTTAGATTTTCCGCTCCCACCTCCAAATGCCTCCCCTTCAGCCGGCCAAAACCGGTACTACTATGTTAGAAGACTCCTTCTCGCAGACTTAGAAGCACGAGGTACCTTGCCCTCTCTGGGAAATCTGACTGTAAAAGAGCTGCCCTTACCCAGCTCACTTTCTACGGCAACCGTTCCCCAATGGGCCTTTACAAGCGTCTGCACAATGGACAGTCCGAGCCCGGAGCCTTTTATGGGGGCATTGCGCCGGCCGTCAACCCGATAGAATTCATCGAAGATCCTCGAAATATGTTCTTCCGCGATCCCTTTACCGTTATCACGCACCTCGGCACATATATCGTCCCCGTCCTCGAAAACCCGCACCTTAACCCAGCCGCCCTCCCGGTTATACTTTATGGCATTGCCTATCAGATTGTTAAATACCTCCTGAAGCGCTTCCCTGCTCCCTTCCATAGTATGCAAGTTCTCAGGCCTTTCAAGAATGATCTCTATGCCCTTTTCTCCGGCAACATGGCCCATGGCCTTCACGCATTCTCCCACGATATCTGATAGGTCAACAGGCTTAAAATAATCCGCAATCCTTAGAGGATCAAATGTGGCAAGGTTGAGCCACCTTCCGACCAGGTCCAGCATTTCCCTCAGACGCTGGCTGGATCGGCCTATCATCTCCATAGCCTCTTCAGAGACCTTGCCCGCCATGCCCCCTATGATTATCTCCAGAAACTGGACGGTAGCTGCAAGGGGCGCCCTCAGCTCATGGGAGACCAGCGATATCATGTTCCGCCTGATTTTCTCCTGGGCGATCTTAAGCGCCTTGCTTTCCATAATAAGGCGCCTCTTTTCAAGCCCGCGGGCCACTATAATGCGGATTTCGTCAGGGGTGGATGGTTTTGTAACAAAATCATAGGCCCCCTTCTTCATGGCATCCACGGCAATGGCAATAGTAGCAAAGCCCGTCAGGACGATACTGACCACATCAGGAGCCCTTTTCTGTATCTCTTCGAGTACTTCCAGCCCGCTCATGCCGGGCATCTTCAGGTCCACCAATACGAGATCAGGATTAAACGCCTCAAGCATTGCCAATCCGGTTTCGCCGTCCTCAGCGGTCTCGACGACGCAGCCTTCTTTACTGAGTGACAGCGAGCACGCATCCCTTATCATATCGTCATCGTCAACCACGAGAACCCGGCTGCCTTCAAGAAAAGGGAATTTCTCCCTCTTGCCTGCCGCATCCTTCAACCTGTCGTTCATTCCCAATCTCCCCCCAAACCCCTAGGGTGTCACCGGCTCCAATTCAGATCAATTCAGCTATCTTGCCCAACAATTCATCGGGTTTGATAGGCTTCCGAAGCAGGGCCTCGGCCTCCAGGTATTCCCCATCGGTAGCCGGATCAAACTTCAAGCCGGTCACCTCGGTTACCGCCGTCACGATAATGACCGGGATATCCTTGAGACGGTCATCATGCTTGATAGCTGAACACATGGTGAATCCATCGTCATATTGCTCCATCATGACATCAAGTAAAATTAGATCCGGGTGGGTGGTCTCGAGAACATTCATACCCTCCTTCGCGTCACCTGCGGTTAATATGTGATATCCCGCTGTCGCGAGTATCTTCCTGAGGGCGGAAGCAAAGTCCTCATCATCATCTATGATGAGTATCGTTTTGCCATTCTTCATATGAACCTCCAAGAATCCACAGAAGATCTTGGGCCGGAAAGCGGTTAGGAACGTTGACGGCAAATCACTTGGGCTGTTTCAATCATGCGAGATCAGGGAGTTTGGGCTCTACCTTTCAGGGCTGCCGGACACACCGATATTTATCATTTTTTCCCCATTTACATAATCTGTCAAGCTATAAGTAGTGATATTTTCCAGCTTTGACATTACCCTTCTCATACGGTCGCATTGCTGTTTCAGCTTCTCGACGGCCTTTTCTCCAGGGAGTTTTTCCAGGATTTCCTCCAGCAGATAGTAGATATATTGAAGCGGCTGGTTCAACTCATGGGAGGTTGTACAGGCAATTTCAAGAATCCCGCGAAGTTTTTCCTTCTCCAACCGCTCCTCTTCAGCGATCTTTCTCTCGGTTATGTCTCGTGTTACCGCTATAAGGCACTTTTCCTCTCCATATTCTATTGCTTCAGCCGACCAAAGGACATGCCTTATCTCTCCTGATTTCATTCGAAATTTGGCCTCCAGATTTCTGATCCTTCCCTGTTCGCGGAGAATCTCTACCATTTCCTTTCTCTGCCCGGGGTCAACCCAGATGCCTAGTTCCACCGACGTTCGGCCGATGACCTCGTTACGCCGGTATCCGGTTGTATCATTGAACGCCTCATTCACATCAACATAATATCCGTCCTCAAGTGTAGTAATGACTATCCAGTCGGGGCTTGATCGAAAGGCCTTGCGGAATTTTTCCTCAGACAGGGCAAGGGCCGCATTTGCATGCTCACGTTCGGTGATATCCATGAAATAGCCAAGGGTCGCCGGCCCATTTTGATAAGAAATCGAACTGACCGATTCGACAATCCACTTTATCTCTCCGGCCTTGTCAATCACCCGGTATTGATAGGGAGAATTGCGCTCACCTTTAAGCATTTTTATCGCGTTTTTTCTCACTTTTTCCCAGTCCTCGGGGTGAACCAGCACAGAAGCGTCCCTTCCAATTAGTTCATCCTCCGTATGGCCGGTTGTACGCTGGAATTCCTCGTTTGCAAATTGAAACCTCCCGCCCTGGACAATAAATACGCCGATGGGTGATGCCCTGAATATAGTCCGTATAGAAACAGCATCCAGGGATATCCCCTTGCCAGTGGGCGCCGAGATAGTACCACAACCACCTGCATGCTTTTTTTCTTGCCCTTTTTCCATATAGCCCCTCCGAAACTACATTTCTTTTGACCGCGTTTTCTGCAACCGCCGGTTTGAAGCCTTGTAACCGCCCGCTTTTTATAGCCGTTACTGCTAGTTGTGCATATAGGTCTTTACCTGACCTTAAATTTTCCAGAATATTCCGTCTAACGGCCATGCCCAGATGGGGCACAACGAAAGATGAAAATCACCCCCACCCCTCCCTCCCCCGTCCAGGGGGAGGGAATAATGCCGCCCCATCCCGACGTTTCGACAGTAAAGGGAAGGGGCTTTTTCATATAAACGCTCATGCCCTGTCGGGACACAACGAAACACGAAAATGCCGTATGTCATTCCGGACTTGATCCGGAATCCAGGTATAAATCACCGGCCTGCGCCGCTATGGCTATGTATTTTCATATAAAGCTGTAGCAGGCAGCGCCGTAGTTGAATATTCGGTGTTTGTCCTGGAAATTCGAAAATGATTATTTGCAATAAGCCGATCTGGCTTCCTTTGCCTCATGCATTATCTGAAATCCACCCCGCAGCACTATGATGGAAACAATGGCTCCGACTATAAGATCCGGCAGGCGGCTCCCGAGATACATAACAAGACCTCCTGAGATTATTACGCCTATATTGGCAATGACGTCGTTTGCAGAAAATATCCAGGATGCCCTCATGTGAACTCCACCCCTTCTATGTTTTGCGATAAGAACAAGACAAGACACGTTGGCAGCAAGGGCAATACACCCGACTATCATCATCAGCTCACTTACAGGCTCGCTTCCGTAAACCCATCGCCTCATAACCTCAAACATCACACCCAGGCCGAGCCCGATCTGCAGCACACCGCTCACCCCGGCCCCACTTGCCTGAAAGAGCCTATGTCGTCCGACCGCATACAAGGCAATTGCATAAACCGAGGCGTCGGCAAGCATATCGAGGCTATCTGCCAGAAGACCGGCCGACTCAGCCAACCAGCCGACCATCCCCTCTCCAAAGAACATGAAACCATTTATCGCAAGAAGCGCCCACAGAGTTCGCCTCTCCAACCGGGCGACTTCATCCATTTCACAGCCGCATTCAGTCATCTTTTCCTCCCTTTCACGAGCCATTTATTGGCATAGAAGAGTGATACATGCAAGAGTGAAACTCCATCTCAAGATGAAGAAGACAGTCCTTCTGGGATTCAGCTCTTGGTTGGCCGCCCATGTGCTGGCCGGCATTTCCCGGCAGGGGACAAAATAAGGGTTGCTCAAAAGAGAGGGTTCAAGAAACATGCCCCCGATCGTGACATGCCTTGGGCCGGCAGCCGGTATGAACTGAAAGAAAGATCAGATTGACAATCACCTTCCGCTCAATACCTGCCTCACCTTTTCGGTGAAGTTTCTTATGTCGAAAGGCTTATTAATAAAAGGCGTCCCCGGCTTGAGCACGCCGTGACGCGCCACGGTTTCATCCGTATAACCCGACATAAAGAGCACCTTGAGTTCCGGCCGACTCTTCAACAGCCGCTCCGCCAAAACCATTCCGCTGAACCCGGGGAGGATCACATCGGTCACAAGCAGATCGGGTCGCAGACCCTTTTCCTCAATAAGCATCAAGGCTTCGCCTCCGTTTGCGGCTGAGACGACCTTATAGCCTTTTTTCGAAAGAACGGCCTGGCAAAGTTTTCTGAGAGACGGCTCATCCTCAACGAGCAGTATCTGCTGACCTTCTCCCTTGACCTCTTCAGCGGCCGTTTCCGGCCCCTTGGCCTCCATCACGGCAGTCGTAGGCGGAAGATATATCCTGAATACCGATCCCTTTCCGGGCTCAGACTGGACGCTGATGTGACCGCCTGATTGCCTCACTATCCCGTAAACGGTCGCAAGACCCAGGCCTGTTCCCTTTCCCTGCTCCTTTGTCGTAAAGAAGGGCTCGAATATCTTTGAAAGGACTTCGTCACTCATGCCGCATCCGGTATCGCTTATCGAAAGCATAACCTGCCTTCCCGCCTGAGAGTCAGGGTGTTCCTTCACGTAGGCCTCATCAAGATCCGCGTCGCCGGTCTCAATAACAAGCCTCCCGCCTCCAGGCATGGCGTCCCTGGCATTAACCGAAAGATTCATTATCACCTGCTCTATCTGCCCGGGGTCGGCCAGGGTCATTGAAAGATCATTCGAAAGCCTCAATTCCATCCGGATGTCTTCACCGATCAGGCGCCTCAGCATCTTCTCGAGATTCTTTATTACCTTATTGAGACTCAGCACCTCAGGGCTCAAGGTCTGCTTTCGGCTGAAGGCAAGCAACTGCCTTGTAAGGGCGGCCGAGCGCTTCCCTGCTTCCACTATTTCAAATACCGCATCTCTCATTGGATCCTGAGGATGGAGTTTATTGAGAAGTATATCCCCATAGCCCAGGATTATGCTCAGCATATTGTTAAAGTCGTGGGCAACGCCACCAGCAAGCCGGCCTATGGATTCCAGTTTCTGGGCTTGCTGCAATTGCTCCTGCAGTTTGGCCTTTTCTTCGGAATCCAATAGACGTTCTGTGATGTCCCGCTTGACAGCCACGTAATGTAGGATTCTCCCGGAAGCGTCCTTGACAGGAGAAATGGTTGATTCCTCTGTGTAAATACTCCCGTCCTTGCGCCTGTTGACCATGCGGCCCTGCCAGATCAGGCCTTTGGTGATGGTTTCCCACATATCCCGGTAAAAAGCCCGTTCCTGTTTACCGCTTTTGAGCATGCGCGGGTTCTGTCCCAGGGCTTCCTTCCGCGTGTAGCCGGTTACAGTCTCGAAGGCCGGATTGACATACTTGATGGTCCCCTGGGGGTCGGTCATGATGATGATCTCGCCGGCCTGCTCGATTGCCTCGATCAACCGGTCGCGCTCAGCCTCGGCCCTCTTGCGATCGGTTATGTCCTGGGAGGCCCCGTAAATGCGAACGACTCTTTTCCCCGATTCATCGAAGACGGGTTGGGCGTAATCCCGAATCCAACGTACCTCACCGCCGGCGGTGAGCCATCGCATCTCGCATATGTCTGCCCGTCCTCCGGCGACCTTCCGGGCATGGGCAAGGGCCGGAGGCAAGTCCTCCAGATAGACCATACTAACCCATCCCCCTCGTGCGTCAATCTCCTCTAAGGTCAGGCCGAAGACCTTGGTAAAGGATTCCGTAATCCACTCGCCCGTGAGTAGGCCCTGTTCATTGACGCGGAAGATATAGGCATAGTCGGAGATCAGATTAGCGATGAGGCGGTTTCGCGTTTCACTCTCCAGGAGCACATCCTGCATTTGTTTACGCTCGGTGATATCCGACACAATGTGGACCGCGCCGACTAAGTTATGTTCGCCATCCTTAATGGGGTCCACTGTCACTTCAAACCATCGTTCTTTGTAGTGGAGTTCCATGCGTTCGCGCCGCAGGCTCTTTCCCATCCTCCGCATTGGGCATCCTAAGATTGGCTCATGGGTGCCATGCACTACCTCGCAGCAGAGTTTGCCGGTCATTTCATCCGCCGGGCAGTTAAAAATTTCTTCGGCGGTTCGATTGGCGCGCACGATGCGCTGTTCAGCGTCCAGTATCCATACAGCGTCTTTCACGTTGTCGAAGGTCTGTTGCCACTCCCTTGAAAGCCGCTCCTTCTCCTCGATCAGAGATTTCAAGCGCAATGGCATGTCTCCAGCCCCTCCTATCAGCCCATCACCCTCCCCCGGGTGCAGGAAATCCAGAGCAGCCTCAGCCCTAGCCAGGCGATCCCTCAGTTCTTCATAGGAAACCTTATCTTCGCTCACAACCTTTCTCCCTTATCCTCAATACTAAGCGCCGCCCTAAAATTGCTTTAATCTCTAAACCTGATTTTTCTTTTTTGGAGCCAGCGATTTTATAATGAGTGTTAGCACCACAACCACATGGCGGTCAATGGCTGCCTGATAGTCAATAAAAACATCAACCACCCAATCTTGCAATGACCTCTAAGGTATTAGAAATACAGGCGTGTTGTCGGTGTCTTAAAAACGTCAATCTTTCCTGGCGGAGCATTCTGCATCCAAGATTCACCTCACTATTTCCGTTCTGTACCGGACGCAAAAAACACATAGTGGCCGGTAGTTCGTTTGACGCTTTTCAGTAAATTTGATAGTATCTTCTCAATAATTGGGGAGACTGCTTTTCACAGGATGTTTCTAAATTCCGGCGCCTGTCCCGGACTCCGATCCGGGATACGCCGTAATGACTGGTATTTGGCATATTTTGTCATTCCCGCGAAGGCTGTCCCTGCCCTCGATCCGGAAACGGGAATCCAGCAGGGTTTCCCCATTATGCAACATAACCACATATTCGCATCTCTTGTAAGCCACCGGACCAAAATGGCGTTAGCGGAGAGGGGCGTATGTCACTAAGAAGCTTGCTGGCAAGGTTGATTTTGCTATGTGTAGGGCCACTGGTTCTGCTGGCTATCTTTTTATCTGTCAAAAGTGTTGCTGATAAGCAGGCCGAAAGAGACATCGAAGCCGCCAACCTTCTGAAAAGTTTCGCCGCTTTAGTTGACCAGCACTTAGACTCGCGTATCAGCGCCCTGCAAATGCTGGCCGCTTCGCCTATGCTGGACGATCCTTTGCGCTGGAACGATCTCTATAAAGAAGCGCAGGGCTTTCACCAGGGTTTCGGAAGCCACGTGATTCTGGCTGACACTGAGATGCGCATGTTGTTTAACACACGTGTGCCCTTCGGAGACAAACTGCCCATGCTGCCTCGCCCAAAGGGCCATGCCGCAGTGACAACTGTTTTGGAAACTGGGAAACCTGCAGTCGGCGATGTCTTCTTCGGGCCGATAGCAAAAGAGCCGCTGGTCGCTATCGCTGTGCCGGTCAAGCGTGCAGGAAAGACGGCCTTTCTTTTTCTCACCATCTTTGAGACCCGCCGGTTCCAGGATCGCCTTGACAATATAGCATTGCCTCCAGGCTGGTCGCTCGCCCTCCTGGACGGAAAGAAAGAAGCAATCGCAAGGCATGACCCGCCTGACTATAACCCTGAGACTGACGCGGATAGCTCCGGCCGCTTTCTCTTAAGGTCGGCAATATCTCCATGGTCAGTGGTTCTTGAGATTCCAAGGGTCATCTATCGCAAGCCGCTGATTGACGCGGCGGCAGCTCTAGCTATAGCCATTCTAGGCGTCACTCTGATAAGTCTCCTGGGAGGCATGCTGACCGGCCGCCGTCTGGGAAGGGCCGTAGCGTCTCTGGCTAAGACTCCGGAACCGGGAGCGCGCTTCTCTAATATTAACGAAATATCACTTGTAAGAAGGCTCCTCTACGATTCGGCTGACAAGCAGAAGCGATTCGAGAACTATCTACGGGAAAGCGAAGAGCGCTACCGCTCCTTTTTTGAGCAAAGCATTGACGCCGTTTTCCTGACAGCGCCGGACGGCGGAATACTTGAGGCCAATCCCGAAGCGTGCAGGGTATTTGGTTACACCATGGAGGAACTCAGACAACTAGGCAGGGACGGGGTGGTGGACTTGACAGACCCCCGTCTGATGCCTGCTTTGGAGGAACGCGCTCGGACCGGTCGTTTCAGGGGTGAGCTGAACTTTCTGCGCAAAGACGGCGCCTCCTTTCCTGGAGAGATTTCCTCCTCCGTCTTCAAGGACGCTGACGGAAACCTTAAAACAAGCATGATAATCAGGGATATGACCGAACGAAGGAGGCAGGAGGAGGCAAGGGCTGAGATTGAAAACAGGCTCCGGAGGTTTCTTGAAATGGCGCCGCTGCCCATATTTCATGTGGACAAAGATGGAAGCATCATCTTCAGAAACGAACGGTTTATCAGGGTGTTCGGATATACGCATGATGATGTTCCAACGCTTACTGAGTGGTGGTCCTGCGCCTACCCGGACCCTGATTATCGCCGGTGGGTAAAGGAAACATGGAATGATGCTCTTAGGCGGGCGGCAGAAGAAGGCAAAGATATTGAGCCGCATGAATATATGGTCACTTGCAAGAGCGGGGAGCAACGCACAGTTGAAATCTCGGGCATCATCCTGGGCGAAGATTTCTTTGGGACCTTCATTGATCTTACGGAGAGAAAGCAGGCGGAAGCAACTGTTCGAAAAGAACGAGATTTTTCATCCATGGTCATTGATAGTCTCCCGGGAATTTTTTATATGTACGACGAGAACAGGAGATTTCTGCGATGGAATAAAAACTTTGAACAGGTTTCCGGCTATACCGGCGCTGAGATAGCAGTTATGAGTCCGCTTGATTTCTTTGTGGGGGAGGAGAGGAATATCCTTGAAGCAAGGATCAGTGAGGTCTTTATAAAGGGTGTATCGGAAGTGGAAGCCGAATTCGTGGCCAAAGACGGCACGCGGACGCCCTTCTACTTCACCGGATTGACGATAAAGATAGACGGAAGGCCTTGCCTGATTGGTGTCGGAATAGACGTGAGCGATCGCCGACGTACGCGCAATGCTCTGCAGGAAAGCGAGGCGCGTTATCGAGCGTTACTGGAGACCGCCCCCGTAGGCATCGCCGTGCATGCCGAGGGTAAGATTGTCTTCGCCAATCCTTTTGGTGCGCATCTCTTGGGGGCGACCTCCAAGGAACAGATTGCAGGAAAACCGATTCAGCAGATCATTCATCCTGATGGAATCAAGCAGGCCCAGGATAGAATCCTGCGCATGCTCGCGGGGGAGAAGGGTCTTTACCCGTCCGAAGACGTTTACCTGAGGTTGGATGGATCACCTATCAATGTTGAAGTAATGGCAACCCCTTTGATTTATCAGGGTAAGCCTGCCGTCCAGGTCATTGTGGCGGATATCACCCAACGAAAGAGGACGGAAGAGGAACTCGGAAAATACCGTGATCACCTTGAAGACCTTGTGCGCGAAAGAACAAAAGAGCTGGAACAGGCCAACCTCCGCCTTCAGGAATTGGACCGACTCAAATCCATGTTTATCGCCTCAATGAGCCACGAACTCAGGACCCCCCTCAACTCGATCATAGGTTTCACAGGCATAATCCTGATGGGGATGTCGGGGCCGATCTCCGATGTGCAGCGTAAACAGCTCGGCATGGTAAAAAACAGCGCCAACCACCTACTGGCCTTGATCAATGACGTTATTGACGTAAGCAAGATCGAGGCGGGAAAGGCAGACCTTGGCATAGAGGTATTCGATCTTCGTCCCCTGATCCTGGAGGTTAAGGAATCCTTTGCCGTCGCTCTTTCATCAAAAGGCTTGAGCCTGAAATTTCAAGCGGATGAAGAATTACATGTAACGAGCGACCGGAGGCGGGTGAATCAGATACTGGTCAACCTTGTCGGAAACGCGGTCAAGTTTACAGAAGCGGGTTCAGTTGCGGTATTCGTCACTAAGAGCGAAAGAAGGGTTGAGATTAGTGTCAGCGACACCGGAGTGGGCATGACGGAGAAGGACATGGAACGACTCTTCGAGGCGTTCAGCCGCATCCATATCCAAAGCAGGCCGATGGTAGAGGGTACGGGACTCGGGCTATATCTGTCGCGTCGGATAGCTGCCCTTCTGGGCGGAGAGATTACGGCTAAGAGCGAGCCAGGCAAAGGAAGCAAATTCACCCTCTCTCTGCCTTTGGTATATCCGGGGGGAAAGTCATGAAAAAGATATTGATAGTCGAGGATAACGAGCAGAACCGCTATCTCATGCAGTACATGCTGGAGCAAGGCGGCTACAACATAGTCATGGCGAAAACCGGGGCTCAGGCCTTTATAATGGCTGTGCGAGAAAAACCGGATCTCATATTGATGGACATTCAGCTCCCGGACATGGACGGCCTGGAGGTCACCCGAAGAATCCGGGCTTCTGAAGCCCGGAGCAGCATCAACATAGTCGCAGTAACCTCCTTTGCAATGACCGGGGACAGGGAGAAGGCGTTTGAGGCAGGCTGCAACGGATATATCGAAAAGCCCATCAATCCTGAAAGTTTTCTGGGTGAGATCGCAAAATTTATATGATTATGGATCTCAGAGCAAGAAGTCATATCAGAGTAGAATGGCTTAAGCATTGAACCTTCAGATGACGGCAACGGGGACCGTTATTGATTCCTTGCAGGTACTCCTAATACCGACCTCACTTTTTCTGATAGCTCCATGCCTGTAAAAGGTTTTTTCATAAAAGGCGCGCCAGGGAACAAAATACCGTGATGGGCGATAGTGTCATCGGCGTACCCTGACATATAGAGCACCTTGAGACCGGGAAGGCGCATCCGGAGGCGCTCGACAAGCATCGCACCGCTAAGTCCCGGCATAACCACATCGGTAATTACAAGGTCGGGCCTGAGTTTTTTCTCATCTATCAGTAAGAGGGCCTCCACGCCGTTTGCGGCAACCGTCACTTTATAACCCATCCCTGAAAGGAGTGTATTAATAAGCCTTCTCAGGCCATCCTCATCCTCCACCACCAAAATGTGTTCGCCGCACCCTCCGCTCTTTATCCTATCGGCCTGGGGCTTGTCCTGCTCTTTTTTGACTGAGGTCTGCGGGAAATAGATCTTGAATGTGGTGCCCTTTCCGGGCTCGGAATAAACCCTCACATCACCACCTGACTGTTTTACAATGCCGTAAACCGTGGATAGCCCCAGCCCGGTTCCTTTCCCCTTCTCCTTTGTAGTGAAAAACGGCTCGAAGATCTGCGATAAGGTCTGCTCGTCCATACCACACCCGTTGTCAGTAACGGCAAGCATTACATACTTTCCCGGCTCTGCGCCTTTGTGAGTCTCGGCATAGGCCTCATCAATCTCCACATTTGCCGTCTCAATGATGAGACTTCCCCCATGCGGCATAGCATCCCTTGCATTGACAGCCAGGTTCATTACGACCTGCTCGATCTGCCCCGGATCAACCATCGCCTGACACAGATTCTCAAAAAGGGAAAGTTCCAGCAAGATATCTTCTCCTATAATCCGCCGAACCATCTTCTCCATGCTCTTAAGAACGGCGTTTATGTTGACGATCTCAGGCTGGAGAGTCTGTTTCCGGCTGAAGGCAAGCAACTGCCTTGTGAGAGCAGCCGAGCGCTTTCCCGCATTGACAATCTCTTTAACATCTTCACTCAAGGGATCCAGTGGATCAAGTTTGCTAAGGACGATATCCCCGAAGCCAAGGATTACGCTCAGCATGTTGTTGAAATCGTGCGCCACCCCACCGGCCAATCTGCCGATGGACTCCAATTTCTGTGCCTGATATAACTGGGCTTGCAGCCTTTCCTGCTCTTCCCGGGCGTCCTTGCTCTCGGTGATGTCCTCAAGGAAGTTGAGAGTTGCAGGACTTCCTTCCCACTCGGTCAAGACCGAATTGATCTCAACCCACCTGGTTTGCCCCGCCTTATTGACTACCCTGAAAGGATAAACGCTCGGGACATCATCTCCCTTCGATCTCTTAGCATGCCTTTCGGCTACTGCATCTCTATCCTCAGGATTGATGTAATCCGCAAATGGCCGGCCAACCATTTCTTCGGGCCTGTAGCCCAGACGACTGAAAACCGTGTGATTGACAAATCTGGTTATCCCATCCTGCGCAACCATGATGACTTCGCCCGCATTTTCAACGAGCACCCTATATCTTTCTTCGCTTTTTTTAAGCGCATCCTCTGCCAGCCTTCGCTCAGTTATGTCTTGTACGGTGCCGAGCATTTCCACAGGTCTTGAATTTTCGTATCTGATGGAGATAAAGACCTGACCATATATAGTTTCTCCATCCTTTTTTATAAGCCTGTATTCCCTGGGTCCATGATTTATCCTCCCCGATGACATGCTCTCCTTATGCCATTGCGTAATAAACGCCAAATCATCAGGATGATGTATTTCCGCATTAACTCTTGCGTAGTCAATATGCTCGGATATCTCATATCCGAGAAGATCAAACAATCCATCCGACAAGGTGACTTCTCCTGTTTCAATGTCCCACTTGAAATCCCCCATTTTTGCAATCCGCTGGGCCTCAATCAGCCTTTCCCGGCTTTTCAGGAGTTCCTTTTCAGCGGATCGGCGCGCTAGGATTTCGCGTTCGGCCTCCAGCATCTTTTTCTCAAGCTTTCTTACAATTCGCTCATTATAGAGCTTGAGTACTTCCTTTTCCTCTACAGGCTCCGGTATCAGGCCTCCTTTTCGATCTTCAGCCTCCTCCATCACCTCATCCACAGCCTTTAAGAACACATCCGGATCACAAGGTTTTATTATGAAACGGTTCGCTCCTATCTTCAGAGCGAAGGACTCGTCCTGGGGACCCGTATATGTGGCGGTGTAAAATATAAAGGGAATGGTCCGCAGATCTTCGTCTGTCTTGACTGTTCGACACAACTGAAAGCCGTCCATCACGGGCATGAGGATATCGCTGATGATCAGATTGAAGCCGCCTGATTTGAGTATTTCAATCGCCTTCTTGCCGTTTTCCGCTGATTGCACCGCATGCCCGCATCCTGTAAGCAGGCTCTCCAGCATATACCGGCTCTCCTCATTGTCATCAACTATCAGGACTTTCATCTTCCGCCCTCCTCGGATAACACTTCAGATCATTGATAAGTTATCCCACATGTGGCTCCTCCGCAATTGTCTATGGCAATGATAACCCATTTCAAACTTCATGACACGTAAATTTTGCCGCCCAAGCCCATGAGAATCACTATAAAATCCTGGGGCTTTATGGTTGAAGGAATCCTTTCATTTTCTTCAAGAAAGATGCTTGGGATTTTAGTAAACGTGATTTATCTTACTATTACTATTTTCATCATTAATTTAAAAGCTACGCTCTGTTGGAGAAATTTACCAGAAGGCAGCCGAAAAAACCCAACGCAATTTGAGTAAGGATTCTGTTTATGGGTATCTATGGATTAGTTCTCTTGTTTATCGGGATTCTTGTTATTGGGCTAATCTATGCAAAAACTGATAACAAGCGGATTTCACATCATGTCTTCTTTGC
>Ga0210044_10000564_pt1 | contig 56366 bp, 37 predicted proteins | sample CryGey13umfilter_2_FD_183959 | JGI IMG/M metagenome (GOLD analysis project Ga0210044, IMG submission 183959) | Groundwater microbial communities from aquifer in Utah, USA - Crystal Geyser 4/9/14 3 um filter (SPAdes) (version 2) | ecosystem: Environmental > Aquatic > Deep subsurface >...
GCTAGACTAAGGGTAAATCGCACGGTCGTAATGAAAGAAACCGGGGCTGTCGAAAAACTCAAGGATGTGCCCGAAGGACAACATAACGTGTTTATCTTAGATGAACATGGGAAAATAGACACAGAGTATGAATACCTGCTTGTGGTATCAAAACATCTCAAGGATAAGCCTCCTATCAGGTTACTCTGTCATCTCAAACAAGAATACCCAACTCAGCAAATCGTAAACATGTATCTTGAAAGATGGGGCATTGAGAACGTATTTAAAAGAGCCAAGGGGAAGTTCAATTTGGAGAAAATCAGAGTTCTAAATTACCAAAAATTCGTCAACATAATCTCGCTTATCCAATTTGCCATAAACGCCTGTACGATCACGTTTCTAGCCATTCAGCAAATCACAAATCCAATTATTTCCGGGGTTCTTTTTTGTTACAAAAAGTTTATTCATAAAAAGTCTTTATATACAAACTTAGATTCCTTCATAACTTTCCTCCAACACTCGCTAAAACCGCTCGTCCACAGACCGAAAAAGTCCAAAATTCACCAATTTACCCTCTTTTCACACAGGCAACTGGAAAAACTGGGGTCTTTTTAGAATCGGACTAAAAAGGCGATTAGCAAGTTAAAAACCCCGGTTTTTCACAGCTAATCTGTAGAAACGGCTTTATGTAGTGCGAAAAAAGTATTTGAATTTTGGAGAATAGCCAAAATTTCATAACCCTTTTTGCAATGTATAAGTACATCCAAGCCTATGTTCGAAACAATAGTCCTTGGGGTTTCCTGCCGTTTTATGGTAGCTCGGCTCTAAAACCCATCCGAAGACGAAAATGTTGCCCACTCCAAGAACTTTTTTTGTATCAAGAACTATAACAAAAAACCCTTTAGTCACTGCACTGCTTCTTGGAAATGCTCTTAGTCATCTTAGACACGTCAGGTATGTAGGTCTGATAAGAGCCTTCAAGAGTCGTACTTAACGTATCAAGTTTATCAACAAAGCTTGTAGCAATGTCAGCCCCGCCTTCTCCGTACAAAGTGGCATACTTTGCCATCAGTTCGGCTTCAAGGTATGCGTTCTCGTATTGGTCTAGTGCGGATATATATTCATCGTATGCAGAGTTAATAGTTCCATCATCATTATTGTCGCTTTCAGCTGTGCTGTCGGTAGATGACGAGTTGCCACTGCCATCAAAAAGTTTATGTAGATCCTTAGGCACATCTGCTATGAAAGACGCACTGAATCCCAAGTGCTTTTTGAAATAGTTAGCAACTTTCTTGCCTGCAGTGTCTTTGGCACCCAATCCTTCATCCTCTTCTTCGTCACCATCCTCAGCGGAGGCAGGTTCTTCCTGAACCTCTTTTCCATCTTTTTTCAAAGCAGATAGAGTTTCCCCAAGTTCATTCCACTTCTCGGCCACCTCTGACCAGCCGGCATAATCACAATCTATATATTTCTCAATATTATCTGCGTACTCCTCGCTCCAGCCGGCGAAATAGGTGTCAAAATCAGGTTCGCTGAACCATCCCTTTGTATCAACATAACGTTCTCTCATCTCAGGCTTTAACGTGCCTTCAAGATACTGAGCAATCACAGAGCTTAAGTTATCAATCTCTTCTTTTGTCAAAGCATCGACATCAAAACCAACGGAATGTCGTACGAAATAAACTTCAGCTTTCTTAAGCTTATATTCGCCTTTAAGCCTATCAATATCTTCATATGTACAGGCATAATAATTTTCGCGAAGAGAGGTCTGTATCGAGTCAAGTTCGTCCTCAAGTTCAAAGACATCATTCAGAAAACACATATTCTTGGTGAAAACATCGACCCAATATGGCGCGAAATTATCAAGATCAATCACGGTCGACAAAAATTTTGGAAACCCTTTTGCGCACTCCTTGGTCTGTTCCCAACTATCGGCGACGCTTTCTCCGATATCATTAAGCTCGGATTCAAGAGCTCCGGGATCTTCTTCGGCCTCAGCATCCTCTTCCGCAAACACGGCAGTGCTAGGCAGCAGAAGTCCGATGAGGACTCCTGTAAATAAGAACCAAACTGATAAAGTTTTTTTCATCATTCTTGATAAGGTTTGTCTTTAATCGTACTCAAATATTCAAGATCAGCGGAGAAACTCATAAGGATAGAGGAGAATATGCTATTCATAGCATCCATTTCGTACTGCAAAGATTGAAACATGGTAGTCATGTCCGTCATTTGGGCCGTAAGAGTCAATTCATTTGCCATTTCTATCCGAGCATCAAAATCAGCAAGTGTCTGTGTGATAATTTCATCAGTTAACTCAACAGAGGTTACTGTGTCTCCTTTTGCATTGAGAGCCCACATGGAAGCGTAATCGGATCTGGAAAGATAGTTGGTGGGATCCTCGGGGTCATACTCCTCTTCTTCTTCTTTGCGATTTGGCTTAAGAGCATCCATAAAACTCTCCCACGTACCTGAAACATCGACAATGATATTGTCATTGGAAGGTGTAAGAATAGGGCTGGATATTGCAAAAACTTTGATACTTGGAAATATTTTGACGGATGCCTCCTTGCATGAAGCATCTTCCATCATATTGCCTGGAACTTTGCTGGGCGCGAGGCTGTGCGATGTCACTTCTTTAAGAGTCTCCTCGATATAAGTGAAATGGCAGTCAATACAATTCGTAGTCTCTTCATATTGAGGATCGTCCTCGCCACTGATGAAATTGATTTCAAGACATATAAAAGAGTCACAAGGTAGAGCGCGTGACCAGTCACCAGCTGGAGGAGCAGAAAGAGCAGACGCGTCACCCATGCCACTACCTCCTGAATCTCCGCTATCGCCGGTGTCGCCATCGGTGTCTCCACCAGTATCGCCAGTATCTCCACCTGTAGAGACCTTCACTTTTGCAGAAGAATCAGATGGTGAATCATCAATGTCAATAAAATCAGAAAAAGCCTGATTGAGGTCATTATCTTCAAAACATATAGTCTTATCATCTATAGGCTCGTCAGAGGACACAGGAATCTCACTATCGGCTTCTGCTGCAGCTGCTTCGCCGTCCTCAGCAGTGCCATCGCCACTGTCATCATCTGAAATATCCTCACTATCGTCGGATTCCTCACTGCTACTGCCAGCATCACTACCCAAATCCATTCCACCGCTACCGCTAGTGCCATAGCCGCTTTCATTGGCGCCTCCAAATAGGATATATTCAATCCTTTGCAAATCAACGATTAGATCAAATCCAGAGTCTGACGTGTCTCCATTTGCGAACATCTCTTGCAATTTCACCTGTGTGGAAAGTTCACTACTCATCGTCTCTATAGCGAGTTGCTGATCATAGTAATCGTAAATAGCGTTATATTTATCAATGGCGCCTTGGAGCGTCAGAAGATCGTGCTCTACATCATACTGCGCGACAGAAGCATCAAACTCTACAATCTCATGTAGCTTCCCGTCTATAATATCGATAGTAGTATCTTCTGTGTAGCCGAAATAATAGGCTGTATTAGCAATAGCGGCATCTGCAGGACCGCTCTTGAGTTCTTTGTATACAAGCAGATATAAGTTCTTACCATTGTCTTTTTTTGTATTTCCAAAAATATTATCCCAAGCAGGTCCGCGATCATCAAAACCGGCATCTTCGAACTGTTCACCTGCCAAGCCTTCGTAATAGTTCCTCCAAAAATCGTCTGGACCGTAAACATTTACGGCTTGAGACTGTTGCGGCAGATAGCCGGACACCATATACACAGAAACAAACAGCACCGTTGCTATCAAAATTTTCGTCCCCCATTTTTGGTCAAACGTCATTTGCATTCTGTGGTTGATACATCGATAAAATCACTTGGCCACTCGGCTATCTGAGTACGCCAACCACCAAGTTCTTTATTGTAAGTTGTAAAATCTTTTATGAGTTTTTCATACTCATTATGAATAGGATACATGATTTGGAACTCGTTATAAGCTGCCAAACTAAAATCCAAAATATTAAAAGCATTAGATCTCTCAAGGTCGATCATTGTGAGACGATTTGAAGCAATATCGGTGACGTCGGAAATAGTAGAGGTAGAATCGCCCTCATCAAGTGCGTATTGCGAATGATCATCAAGCGCCTCAAGAAAATCTATATACAGAGGAACGACTCTGCTGGAAACACAGTAAGTGGATACATTGTCATCAGGACAGTCTGGATCATACTCCGTATTAGGTTCCTCTTCGGACACAAAAGTCTCGATCGCATCGTTAAAAACATCATTAACATCTTTGTGATAAGCGATAATTGCGTCATAAATGCTGCCATAATGATCCCGATCATAAATACTATCATATTCGTCTGTAGCGGCGTCGATAACCTGCCAGTTAACGAATATCGCCAGAATTATGACAGAGAGTAGAGTCCTCCAATTTTGAAAAAGTTTAATCCTCATTGTTTGACACATGTTTTAGTGAAACCGGACAGTTGTCCATCAACCGTTGTTAGATATCCTCCTATATAACCTACAGTCTCCTGCATATCTCTAAGTCTCTCATTGATCCACTTATATTCATCGAGTAGGGCAGTTGTTTTTTTCGCGTAAGAACTAGAAGTGATTTCCGCCTGCATGATTTGCTCATTCGCTTCGATATGTTCTTCGACCTTGGATTGGCATGTTCCAAGTCTTTCGGTAACTTCGGAAATTTGCTGACTTTCTTGTGGGGCGGTAGCTTCGTCAAAAGTCGTCTCTATATTTGCGAGATACTCTTTGTACTTCTCAATCATCAGGTCGACGATCTCGGAGCTCGGTTCTTCGCTCGTTACAGAGCTACCAAGGAGCTCGGCAAACTCGGCATCAGCATCGGTTAAATACGGCAAGAGAATCTCAAGACAGTCATACGTTGTCGAAGGGTCTTCCGAAGACGAAGTGCTATCACTACTTCCCGAATCGGCCTCTTCGGCGCGACTTATTATGTGCGAGGTGGCAGCGAAGCTTATTACGACAATAATCATCATAAAAACTATGATCTCTGCGAATTGATGAATGAATTTTTTGATTTTGATTTTAATGTTAGTAAGGGATTAACTATAGAGTCCTCTATTGAACTTCATATTCATTGCTGACTGAGTAAGCTTTTGTATTATCTGTATTTGTTATAGCTGTATAAATTATATCACCAGTCTGCATTTGAGCACCCTCGGTAATTGCTGAAGGACATGGACATATCAAACACTCATCGGTTACAAAATAAACACCTTCATCTAGCTCTACGAGTAGAGTGTCATAAAGGTCGCTATAGTCATCACTTGCGTCCAGCGGATCGGTTCCGCGATTTATTTCCACTCCATCCCAAATTCCTCCATCGTCGGTATCGGGGTCGTTAGGATCGGTACCATAGACATTGGTCTCGTCATTATTGCTAAGAGTATCGTCGTCCCAGTCATCATCGCTGTCGTCGAGAGGATCAGTATTCAAAGAAGCCTCCTCCCCGTCGGTAACGCCTCCATGATCTGTGTCCGGATCGGCTGGGTCACTACCGTATATGTTTTCTTCCTCCCAGTCGGAAAGCCCGTCTCCATCTGAGTCGATGGTGTAACAGTTGTAAGCATGAAGTGCGCGTATAGACATTTCGACAAACTCATAACGAGTAACGACGTGATTTGGGTCAGCCGCCTCCTCTGCTGTAAGTATATAAGTCTCGTCACCTGCAGAGTCGCCAATCAAGAAAGGAGTGAGATCTTGCGCCGCTTCCGTGTAAGGATTCCACCAAGGTTCTCCTTCTATTAGGTCACGAACTTCCAAGTTGATAAATCCTTCCGCGTCCAAAGCTTTGAGCATAATGGTTGCGACCTCGGCACGTGTGATTGTAGAACCGGGACGGAATGCGGTAAGTCCGCTTGCAGGATCGACATCGGCGAGATACCCGACGATAAATCCACGCAAGTAAGCCTCTTTTGTCTCATCATAATACCAAGGCAAGTTGCCCTCGCTGTACAAAATGTCATAAAAAACATTAGGCTCCAAATACGCTTCATCACGCGGAGTAATACAAAGGATTGCGAGCATGATCTTAGTGAATTCGGCACGATTAATCTCATTCTCGGGCATGAAATAAGTAAGTCCGCTAATGTCATAGCCGGTGAGTATGCCTTTCTCGACCATGTCGTAAATATCGAGGAACAGCTCATCATCTACAGGCAGGTCAGCGAAAGGAAGTTCGATAGCTGTCAAAGGATCGAGATCATTAATGAACTCCGTGTAATCGGAAAGTCCGTCCCCATCGGAATCTATGCTGTTTGGATCAGTTCCAATAGACACTTCGTCAGCATTATTTAAGCCGTCACTGTCGTTATCCTCTGCGTCGTCTGCAGGGTCAAGAGGGTTGAGTCCATAAGAGATCTCAAGTTCGTCTGAGATGCCTCCGCCATCAGTATCTTGTGCCTCATCCTGAGCAGAATCATAGAAGCTGCCCATGTCAGGCAGCCCGAGGTCTGACGTTGTCATTTCAGCGATGTCACCATCGATAGCGATATATATTTCCGCCATCTGTTCATCTGCATAAGTCATTTCAATCACAAGTGGATCTTCAAAGACGGTAGATTCTTTGAGGTTCAAATCGAAATCGTCCGAAAGTAAATAAATGTTGCCATCGGAAGAGATAAGAGCTGCTCTTTCGTTTCCACTCACTATTTCCAAACTGCCCGGGAACAGTGGATCACTGGCACCGATAAGATTGATTTCAAAATCCCAATCATTCACGACTTTGACGTGTACGCCGCTCATGTCGGAGATACTCTCGGCAGTGAACTCAAAAGAACTATCTTCCATAGTGATGTCGGTATTCGAATCCGTGACAAGGAAAATGCTCTGCAAGATAGTGCCACTGGCGATTTCATAAATCACAAGGCGCGTAGGCCACTCAAGGTCTGTTGGCAAGATGTCGACAGCATAGCGGTCATCAACGATAATAACCTGTCCGGTATCTGGATTGAACTCGGCTACTGTTTCACCAGCGCTGTTCAATATAAGCACCTTGCTCTGGAGATCTACGTCGGTGATCTCATAATTGCCATCGGCATCGGTATAATATTTGCCATTTGTATCGGCGCTATCGGTTATTATTTGAGTGATAATCGAGTCACGAGAACGTGTGAGTATAAGAGGCATATTCTCCATCACAGGATCAATGTGTCCCGTCACGATGCCGGTCTCAGATGACGCGGCATCAACAAAAATATCAGGAACATAAACATTCACAGTGATAAGTTGAGAGCTAGTATTGCCAGCCTCATCTTTTACCCAAAGTCTCAAATAGTAAGTTCCAACTTCATCATAAGGACCTATCTCCATATACGGATCGTCGCGATCGTTAGCCTCATTACCATCGGAATCATAATCGGTCGTAGGATCCAAGTCGTGGAAATAGTCTGCGTCATTCTCCGTGTTGCCATCGCCATCGGAGTCAACATCGAGATCAATATCCCAATAGTATTCAATAATTCCGGAATCGTAATCAAAAGATCCCGAAGCATCAAGCATGTCGGTAGCAAAGACGGCCAAGTCTTTTGTGGACGAACCTGCGTCCGGATAAGGGTCGCTATCATCAGCACAAATTTGCGGAGCAAGGAGGACGGTATTCGAGGTCGTGGAGTAATTACCATCATCATCTATAGCAAAGACCTGAGAATAGTAAGTTCCATTAGGCAGTGAAGTCGTGAGCATAGGGCTGTCAAAATCAAGTAGACTGTTGTAGAAATACGATTGACCTTCGGCAACTTCAACAGAGCCGCCGTGTAGAAGTGTTACGATAGCTGCGCCATCGGAAGTCGTAATGGTGTCTCCTTCATACAGTAGCATACCGGTTACAAGAGTCTGTTCTTCTTGGATATTTGCCTCGGACTTATCGATAATCTCAATGCCTCCACGTTCAACTCTGATATCAAGATCAACGGTGAAATGCGTAGGTATCGGGAAGATCGTATTTTCAGTTAGCAGCAGGGTGAAATCGTCATCAGCACCCAAGTCGATAGTGATCTCGCTATCTTCAAGGGCATGGAGAACATCTCCACCGGTTACCGTGGTCTCGCCATTGTCATAGGCGACAGTGCGACTATAAGAATTCTTCAAGATAGCATCTTTGTCGACATCGCTGACGTAAGCAAAACCTTTCTCAACATCAGGGAAGAGCAAAGATCCGTCTTCCGGCACAACGACAAGGTCGTCATATGCGCTTGAGACGCCAAGCTCATCAGATGCTGTGATTTCGGTACCGAAGACATATTCATTGCCGTTTTCATCATAAAAAGGAACAGTCTCATTATCGGCGCCAACAATCAATGTCGCTTTCATAATAGGGTCATTTTCCAAATCTATATCGGTAAGTCCCTCATAATATCTAACTTCATAACCGACAGAGCCGGTAGTTAGAACCTCGTTCAAATCTCCCGAGAACCTCATGGAAGCTTCTTCATTACCGACTTCGCCGGCTTTGAATAGATTGACGCTGGCTATTTCCGGTAAGAAATAATCAACGCTGGCCAACTTAGGTACGCCGGTATAAGTATCGAGATCGGCAGGTTCGTCCTCGTAATTCTCCTTAAGATAAATCACACCGCCGTAACTGTATACGATGTCGTCGTCTCCATCATTATCCATATCAAAAGCAACAATCTTGGTAGGCCTGTTAGCTTCGGCCGTGTAGTTGATAAGGCGCTCATTAACCTCCTCCTCTGGATTGTAAATAAACAATCCTTCGGTTACCGGTACAGGCAAGTCGTAAGCATCACCGCTTGAGCTGTCGCTTTCCGTCGCGTCGGCGAAGAATTCATCAACGGAAGCGAGTAGACCTGATTGTAGGGATCCAAGGTCCTCGCTGGTTAAGGAAGGGGTGTTTTTGACGCCATCTTTGATAGCCTGTTCGTTGCTCCATCCTGCGCCACCAGTGACGTAATCAGCGAGCAGGTAATTGCCGGAGGAATTATGGACAAGAAGCCGCTGCATGCTATCCCAGTCTGCAACATTGGAATTGATAGACTCATTACTGTCTACGTAAGCTATCAGTTGTTCTTTTAGACCGAGCAAAGATTCGGTAGGTGTACCGGCTATCAAATTATAAACATCATTATAGTCATCGGCGGAAACGGTCTCGTAATCTCGCAGATCAGAGAGCGCCAAATACTTCTCTGTCGCGACAAGAGGAATCTCTTCCGGCAAAGTCTCTTGATACTCGTCCATATCGCTTTGTAGATTTTCAAACACCTGCTCGAGTAGAGAGAACTGTCCGGCAAGCAGCTCGTTATCGGCATAATCGACAAGATCATCATCGTTGTAAGTTAGATCGGCACCAACACCGGCATCAACGCCAGTACCGGCACCAGCATCAAAACCAGCATCAACATCAACGTCGATATCAGCTTCACCTGCCGCAGTGCCAACAGCTTCTCCTACATCATTAGCAGTGTTCACGGCATCATTCCATGTACCTGTGACGACATTACTGAGACTATTCGATATATCGGCAACTTCTTGTACGGCTTCTACGATAAAGTCGGTTTCCACGCTCAAATTCATTCGCGCGATTATCTCTATTCGCTGTACGAAATCAAATGATATGGCCGGCAAGTTAAGTGAAAATCCCATGTCAAAAGGGAACAGAACATCAAGCGGTCTTTGAGTAATATCCTCGATTTTGGTCTTTAGTTGATTCTCGGGCGTAGGAATCAAGCCTTGCCTTACCATGCATATGATTTTAATCACATTACCAAGGATTTTTAGACCTATCTGTATGCTTATGTCGAGCTCCGGAACCTTCGGTGGAGGAGGGATATCAGGCAGCTCAACCAGAACCAGACCCGGTAATTCAGGCAGCTCAGGTAATTTAGGGGGAGAAGGAAGTACAGGTAGTGCCGGCAAGCCCAAGTCGATATCCCCACTGATACCAATAAGAATTTCCGGAAGATCAAGCGGCGGAATATCCGGCAAAATCAATGGATCGGACTGGAACTTTACATCTGGCCAGCTGATCGTGACACCTGCCTGAATTTGCGACACATCGATAACTATGTCAGGCCATTTCGGCAGATCTATGATCGGTATGTCGGGTATAAAGATAAACAGCTTCATAAGCAACTCAATGAGCGATCCGCGTTGCGTCGTACATTGGTCACAAGAGTCTTGGTAATCTATAGAGAGCTGGAATAGCAGACTCCAGCTTTCAAAAGCCTCCTTAATATCCTTAATAAATTTCTTCCACGCATCGATACGTTCAATCTGAACTTTCAAATAACCTCCCGTATACGTGATGATTGCATCGAGGTAACAAACAATTTGTTTAACCAAGGTAATCTCAGCTTGGCGGAATTTGACGATCTCTTTCGGGAGCTCGAGGTACTCATCAATTACCTGTATATTCGCCTCCATGCTGCCTATGAACTCTTCAACTTGAGTCAGCTCTGCGCTGAATCCAAGATCAATCCAGTCATCAGTAATGTCCTTGACCTCTTTCTTCGCATCTTTCACCCAGATTTGCCACTCGGATTGATATTTCTGCCACTCTTCTTTCGATAGACTCGGTATGGAGAAATAAACAGTCTCCGTATTGATCTGTATCAGCGGCATACTGTTGAGATAAGTGAGAGCCTTAGTCAGTCCGTTCAAATCCGACGTGTCAGTTTCTTTAAAAGCATCGGTGCTGAAAGCTCCTCCAATCGAACCTAAATCGGGGTATATAAAGTAAATATCCGGCAAATCAAGAAGTCCAAGGATCTCCTCTTTTTGACTCTTGAGCCACTTTGTAATGACGGAAGGGAATCCGGGCACTTGAACATTGGCTTGGAACGACGCCGAAATCTGATAATCATCCAGAGCATAGCTTTCGAGACCGCCATTGGCGATATCCTCATCCGTGACGGTATGTACGGAGTTCATTATCATCGTCTTAGTATCCTCAATCGACACGGCAGCTCTTGCATCCGACAAAGCGGAAGAAATAGCCATGTTGATCTGGTCGCAGATACCGGTCATCTGCAAAATAGGCAAATTAAAAGCCCAACACTGACCAAGCGGATACGGTCCAACGCATATCGCCATGGCAGTTCCAAGCGTCGTAGTGATCGAGAAATAAAGCCTGAAAGGAGATATTGGCACGTCGCAAAAGAATCCCGTACAAACCGGAGGCAAGGCGTTAAGTGTCCCGAAAACGGGAAATCCGGGGTCGTAACCGGCAGGTATGCCATACAGATTAAACATTCCGGTAGCCAGGAAAGCTACGTTGAGAGGTACGGCAATACATCCGCCTCCACATATCATGGAAGACAGAACGCCGTTTATAGCATTCGCCAAATCGTCAGAAATGAGCTCGACATTGAGGTCCAAACTGACATCGCCTCCGTCAACTTCCAGCGAAGCCTCAGCACTCAAGGCTTGGTCAGCGAGTACCGCAACAGCAGATGAGAGATCCCAACTATCAATCAGCCCATCTTCGTCGGCATCGGTTCCTCCTGTGTTTTTGAGCTCTTCTACCGACTCGGGCAGTTCGTCATCTTCTCCTTGTAGGGCATCGGGCGTGCCATCCTCGTCAAGATCGGTCTCAAGATCCAGGCCGTCGAGCCCGGCATCAGCGAAAATAGAATCCATGATATTTTGACTGACTTCATCGGCAGAGACAGGTTCCGATTTGGCCTCGGTGTAATTGATAACTCTGAGACCGCTAAACAGCGTAAGCAGTCCGCGATCGGAATCAGCCTCAATGTAAGAACCGTTGGAATGGAAATACATAACCTGCCCGGTGGGATTTCCTGCGGGCGACGCCACTATATCGAGGTAATTGTCAGAAACGTAATCATCTATATCATTTCCGATAGTTAAATTAACTTTCGGCACATTAAGAACATACATGCTGTAGGTTATCGAGACAGTATCTCCTGCAGCAAGGTCGATACCATGCACAGCATACGGTCTTGCGGTAACGCCAGTTTCAATAACTTCGAGGCCGCCAGAGTCGCATCCGCTTAAGCACTCAAAGCTGTCACTATCCAAATTAAGCAGGGTAGGCGCGACGTCGCTGATATACAGGTCGGAAATATCTTGCGCAGCGGAATTTGCAATAGTGATCGTATACTGAACTTCGTCCCCCGGCTCTATAACCCCACCATTAATATCAGAACCACTCTTGGAGATGGAATAAAGTCCTTCGTCATACTCGCCACGAACAAACTCAACTTCTGTCTTAATCGCAGGATCGTCAGAAGAGAAGGCAAGATCGCCTACGCCAGTATCAAGAATAGCCGCAAAATAGTCACTGGTGCTGCCGGAAAGACTATCAAATCCATCTTCATCCGGGATAGACAGGGTATAAAAATAACTATCGTCAGTAGTGATCTCGTCGTCGTTCTCGGTCATGCCGTCGTAATAGACATAAATTTCATCTCCCAACTCGTCATCATCGTTAACCTTGACGCCAACGTTGCCGACGAAGTATCCGTCCTCTTTTATTTCGCCCGAATCGTTATAAAAGACCATAATGTTGCCAACATTGTCGGAAGTAACTATGTCGGGATAATCATCGTTATTCATGTCCTCGGCAAGGATTTGGTAGACCTGATCTCCTGTATCCATGTCGAGATTGATACGATCAAATTGCCCTTCGTTGTTTTCATACAAATAGATGCAAACTTCACCTTCGATACAAGCATCTTTGGTGGCGATAATAAGATCTTCGTATCCATCCAGATTAAAATCATCATGATCGTAAGACAGAATGCCACTGACTATATTGAGAAGATCTCCACGGTCCTTGAACCGCTCTTCGGAGTCATAATTCTGCAGCAGCTTAATCTCCCCGTTCTCGTAAGCAACAAGGAGGTCCTCAAGACCGTCATTGTTGTAGTCGAGAGGAACAATGTCCTGAACGGACTCATCTCCATTTAGGATGATGCGGCCGATGTCTTTTGTATAGCCGAGTGCGTTGGACTCGTTTGTATCAAGTGAGATGGTGGGATCGCCAAGAAGCACGCCGATTTCAGATACGGCTTGTTGATTGGACTCTCCGGCGGTATTCCCGGCCGAGAATAGTAATATGTTTTTATTATCCCCTTCAAAGCCGATGCCTCCTTGGTCTTGAGCGGAATCAAGCGAAGTGTAACCGAGAGAAGGTGATTGCTCCGCGGACAGAGTGGCAAAACTATCAACCAGATAATAACCGATAGGATTATCACTGGAGCTTCCGCTGAACGAAACTTCAAATCCATAGTCACTAGTATCATGTTGTCTCATATAAACGCCCGGAGACAGGGTCTTGTAGTCCGCAAGGTCGAAATCCCTATCAAGGATTTGTACGTCCTGATCAAAATCAGATGCCAACATAACCGTGGCGATGCGAACTCCTCCATTAAACAAATCGATAGCGGGATAGTCGTAGCCATTGTTGGTATCCAGAGTGTAATCCATTGAGAAGAGGATTAGCTGTCCATCGCCGGAAACGCGTAAAACTTCGTTGCCGTCTTGAAGAACGCTGCAAGTTTCATCACAATACAGATCGTACAACTCATCGGAACTTCTAAGTTGAACGTAGACTCCGGGATCGGTCTCGGAACTTAGATCGGAGCTCGCGAGGGCAGCCTCATCCAATATCACCAATATGTCGGCCAATGTAAGATTCTCGGGGTCGTCCTGCCAAACAAGAGTGGTGGGGAGTGAGTCCGTACTTGGCAAAACTTTTTGTATAAGGAAATTACCCTCAATGAGTGTGCTCTTGCCGTTAGAATCCAGTTGCATTAGTCGCTTATGAGGATCAGGATAATCCAAGAGGGAAGCAACAGCCTCGGTCTTTCCATTAAACAAGAAATATCCCGCGAAGTAATCTTCGTAAGTGACTTGACCTACGGGAGCACCAAGCAGTGTCGCATAAAGTACATTTGGTTCTATGGAAGCGATATCATAACTATCAACCTCCTTACGGACATTGAGAGCCAGTATCCCCGACATCAAATCATCGGCGGAAGCGACAATATTCATAACTCCACTAACGTCGTCTGCGGCAATCAAAAAAGATGATTCGCCGGCAGCAAGGATTGTAGTGCTGCGTCCAATATGCCCGTAATCTTCAGAGCTGTCGGTGAGCCTCAAAGAGACAGATGTACTGGAGTCGTTGTAGGCAAAATTACCATACTGATCATAACCCTTAACAAGGATTTGTTTGGTTTCACCGGTCATAATGAGGTCGCTGCCATCGCCAGTCTCAAGCCTGAGTTCATGAACATTGCCAGGTGTTGTGGTAATGATCGCACTTCCGGGCTCAATGCCGAGAGTGGATGCCATAATGTAAGCATCTCCCGAGACGGTAGAGCTGACAAAAGCCCCTTCACCATGGCCGCTTATAAGCTGAATCTGCGCAATTGAACTGATTGATCCGTAAGTATCATCAAGAACGCCCAGGGTCACCTCGGGATTAAATCCACTCAGCAAGTCTCCGTTGGCATCGGCGGCATAAACTTCAAAAGTTGATTCGGAGACCCCGTCAGCGGTCACGCTTGTCTCAGCAGCTTCAACAACAAGGTTGATGCCGGTCATAACATCTATATCAAGGCTTGTCGTGATATCACTTGCCGTAGCGGAGAGGATGGTAGTGCCCTCCTCAACGCTGGAAGTCACGGCAAAAGCAATGTAGCCCTCAAAAGTTGTTATTTGTATGCCATCAGTCGTCGCATCTTCATCAAAAAGACCTGACAATGTTCCGCCGCCATCGATATCCAAGGTAACAGTATAAGGATCATTGTACGCAATGTTCCCGTATTGGTCGTAAAGCATCAGTACGCCGTCCATTTTGTTAAGCCCACCCGCCGCCATGATGGTGGAAGGAGTCAAAAATTCAAGAGAGGCAGGCGCGCCCGGATACACATTCACGTCGACATCGGAGACAGGGTAGTAGTTGGGCGTAATCTCGGCTGTAACTTGTACGGAGCCGGAAGTTGTAGTCGCAACGACCTCCGTTTCGGCAACACCTCCGGAGACAGACACGTACTGTCTGTCAATCTCGGCGTAATCGTTGCCGGGATCGAGGATGATGAATTCAACAACGCTGGAGTTGTCGGAGCTATCGATAAGTCCGTATTCATTGATAACCTCAGCTCTGAGTTTAAGAGCGGAAGATCCGTCAGCGGGCATCTCGCCGATATAGACAATATTCTCGGTCACGATGGTCTCCACATAGTCCGTTGAGGAATAAACGTAATCGCGCTGCCACAAGCTGCCCTCGGCATAGACTCCTCCATCGCTGTCGAAGCTGAAGTAATCGTCGGATGGATCATCTATTGAGTTGGTACCATAAAGCATCTCCATGCCATCCCAGACGCCACCATCATCAGTATCGGGGTCGTAAGACAACGTGCCGATTTGATGTTCGTCGGCGGTAAGAAGACCATCGCCGTCCTCGTCGTCAGACGTTTCCGTAGTAATTATCTCATAATCGGACTCGCCGTCATCGGAAGCATCAAGCGGATCGGTACCGCTAACTATTTCCGCAAAATCCGTCACGCCACCGTCGTCGGTATCTTCATCAAGAGGATCTGTATTATAGACAAGCAGCTCTTCGTTATCGGAGATACCGTCGCCGTCGGAGTCGTCAAGTCTACAGTCGTATATCTCGATAACGTTTACGACCATCATGGCAAATTCGGCTCTGGTAATGTCTTTTGAAAGCCATGCAATAAAAGTCCCATTGTTCGCTATTTCGGAATCAAACCACTCTTTGAACCGATCTCCGCTATAATGATCGACTTCCAGGAAGTAATCTTCCGGAAACATACCAAGGCTTTGCGCGGTAAGAACATAATTGTAATACCAGGGCCCGCTTCCGGTGTACTCGGCGGTCTCATAAGAGCTATCAAGCAGAGCGGCGGCTTCTGTCATCACTCGGACGGCTTCGGCGACACTGATATTGTTTTGAGGAAGATAATAGCCGAAAGAAACGCCGCCTTTGTATCCGGCAACCAACCCCAGATTCTTCGCGTCGGCAACACAGTAGTAGTACTCTTCGGAGATGTCCGTATCGGGGAACGGATCGGTGCTGTATTCACCTTCGACAGTGTCTTTTGTCTCATCGGAATACTTATCGCAGTAGAAGCAGATACCTCCAAGCATAAGCCCGGGGAACTCTTCGCGTTTGATAGCCTGATCGGGCCTAAAACTGCCATCGCTATAGCTTGTCAAAACCCCTCTCATGTAAAGTTCCAAGATATCGTAATAAGCCTCATGACTCGTATTCACATCAGAGAAAAGAGGAGCGCCGATAGTCGACAGAGGATCATAGCCATTCTGAAGCTCATCCCAGTCGCTATAAGAATCCGAGTCTGTGTCGGGCAAATTGTAGTCCGTACCTATGGCGTATTCATAGAGGTCGTTAATTCCATCCCCATCGGTATCTTGCTGTGATTGAGAAGCGTAAGCCTTGTTGATCGAAAACAAACCTCCGGCGTCATCGGTTGCTAATATCCGCTTGCCTAGCGCGCTGCCAACAATAGTGCTGTTACGTCCGCTGTCATCTCCGCTGCCAATCTTGATCCTTGCCACTGCAACATCGTTAACGGCGAGATAAAATCCGCTCTCGAAATTATTCTCAATAAGTTTTATGGAAACGCCGAGATCATCTCGCGTAAAGATTTGTCCATTGCTCTTTGCGGAGGCGAGAATTTGATCGACTTCGTACCAAAGAATGACTTCCGATTCATCTCCTTGTTCAAACTGCAGGAAGTAATCGTCTGTTTCATCAAGATCAAGTAACTCAACTCCTGTTACGCCAACAAGATCACTGAGGCTTCTCTCCCCATCGATAATTGAAATACTTTGAGTGTCTGGGACAACATACAAATAAGCGATGCTAACGCCGTAGTAATCAAAAGAGATGCGAGTCGGTTCATCAGCCACGGCACTCACTACGGATAGAGAAAGTCCACTATCAAGCAAATCAATAGCACCGCTGCTGACATTGACCGTAGCGAGAATATCACCCGCCTCATTCATGAGCACAAGGTCTTCAAGCTCAGTCACGGTATAGGTGTAATCTTCGGACAAAGTTTCAAGGTCGTATGTATAGAGTTTTAAGTGAGTTAGGGTACTCTCGATATGGACATAATCGGAATTGTTCATGTCGTTATTGACAGAGACGGCTTGCACATAAAGCTCGCCAGGGTCGGTCGTGGCCATGACATCAAACTTCGCAACTCCATTAACAACAAGGGCGGGGTTCTGACTCGAGACCTGCCCATAATTATCGCCGGATATTACATTCAGCTGAACCTGGGTAAAACTATCCGCCGTGTTGACCTCGCCGTACTCATCCAAAATCTCGACAGTCACCGGAACGGTACTGATACCATTTGTGTAAAGCTTCGATCCGTCAGGGATAGAAGCGCGTATATAAGCGCTGTTATCCGCATTATCGGGCACTCCGTTGTCATCGGAATCAGTGCCATCAAGTGCGTCATCACAGTAATCAACTCCGCTACATGCAGTCTCGATAGAAATGCTCGTCCCGATGGCGCTCAGACTGTCAATCCAGGCAAGAATCATTTCAATCCATGTGAAGACCGGCTCGGGTTCGAAATCACTTTCGCCATCGCCACTTCCACCAGCTGCACCAGGATCGTAATTCATGTCGGGGTTGGCGAGTTCGAGGTCCTCGTCATTGGCTTTGCCGTATCCGTTAAATGCAAAGTTATATCCTTGCTGGTCGCCGTCGCCTACCAAGTATACTACCTCGTATCCGGACGATGGATCGGAAATATAAGCAGTTTCAGAGCCGAGATAATGAGAGAGAATGTATTCATGCTTCTCGTCGATATTCATGTGCATCCAGGCGAGCGCGTCCTCAAGCTTGGCTTGATCTACGCTTCCGTCAAAGAACTCCAAAACGGTATCGGTATACGCGTTGCCTCCGGGCACACTCGCTATATCCTGCCCCAAATCTTCAAGCTTATTTTGGAAATCGGCAACATCGTCGGCGTCAAATACATTGGCATAGTAAAGATCTTGGAACTCATAATTTTGGTCCTGGAAAGAAACATGTCTTGGGTCGTCTATAGGTAGCGACCTGGACCACTGAGCTTCAACTTGCTCCGTAATGACCTCGTTAGCAGGCTGCTTATGCTCGTAAACACTCGAAATCTTATAAGCTTCAGCCTCTGTCGTGACGAAAGCATCTTCAAAAGGCAGATCAAACCACGCGCTGTCTTCGGTATCGGGCACATAAAATTTCGTCACAGATACGTCGATGGAATCTATAACATCGTCATCAATATCTATCGTAAAGTAGTCGTCATCTCCAAGTAGAAACGCTGTCAAATCATCTTGGCTATCCGGGTCATATCCGATAGATTCAAGCACATCGGCTAGAGTGATGTTCCCATTGATCTCGGGCATGTCGTCTTCGTCATAATAGTCGGACAGTTCTTCGTACAAGTAGTCGTTATCAAACAAATCAATATCATCAAGGTCGCGATAAGCCGTCTCGTAAGCGCCTTTGTCATTAAGTTCGTCTACAAGCTCTTCGATCTCTACAGCGAGATCATCTTCGTCGTAATCGTTATCTCCATCAAGGTCATCTCCATCATCATGATCATCTTCGAATATTTTATTAAGCTCTTTGGAAAATTCCTCGGCATAGTAATAGTAACCCTTGGCGTCTTGTTCCCACAGATGCGACATTGAATCAAGCAAGCTGGAATCGGTAATGAAATCGGTAAGTAATCCATCTCCAAGAAACCATCTGACTTCTTTTAAGTCATTACAAGCTCTGTAGTCGGGAGTTAGGCTGGCATCTCCTTCGCCGGGATCTACTTCCATAGTCCCTTTGTTGCTCTTTACAGGTTCTGACGCTATTTCGGGGAAGCAAAAGGTCAAGCTATCGACATAGCTACCATAATAAGACATGTCAAAATAGTTTCCGAAACATCCTCCGTAATCTTTGCCTTCCTTCTTGTACTTGCCAACGGTATCAAGATCGTAGACGCGCAATCCGGCTACCAATTGCGATCCGCGTTCTTCTTCGTCATAGGTTCCGAGATAAGCACTGCAGTCCTCAACGCTATCGATCTCTGTCACACGCTGACCATAGATCATTATATCAAAAGGCTTAAGCCTTCCGGACACAGAGTGATTGATGAAATACGTCGGATTCCCAACAATCGAAGGCCCGGTATCCTCTCCCTCGGGCGGTTCAAAATTAATCATAATATCGACTCCAACATTGGCGACGAAATACACATCCTGTTGCAAAGTGTCTACGACGTCGTCAACTTGCCCCTCAAGAAGGTCGTTGACAGCCCGCAAGTAAGTCAGAGTAAACTCATCTTTCTTCCCGATAAGCGCCATAGGGGAGTCCAGATCGCTTGAGGTGCCACCATCTTCATTCGTATAAGACGCAGAGTAGCGTCCGGTGAAGTCGGTCCAGTCTTGGCTTTGCGCAATCAACTTTTCAAAAAGTTCGTAGTAGCGATTGGTAAACTGCTCGAACAAATTCTTAGCTTGCACATCGGGCAAAACCTCAAAAGCGGTCTCCTGATCTTCATCGCCTCCGCGGTCTTCGTCTATCTGTCCGTCGCCGTCTGCATCGTTGTCCTCCTCGGTGTCTTCGTCACAGTATCCATCTTCATCATCATCCCATTCGGGATGGAAGTCGCCAGATTCATCAAAACACCTTGAATCGTATTCAATATATTCGGACTGAAAGTTGCCTTCATAGTCATGCTTACTGATATCGTCCCAACATTGATATCCTTCAGGGCAGTAGAAAGGATCTTCGTCAATGAACATATTTGCGAACTCTTCCTGCAAATCCTCATCGCGTAAGTGAAAAAGGAAAGGGCTGGATTTTTTATCAGGGTCCCAACCAACGAGGACTTCGAGTCCCGTAGGCCATCCGTCATCATCGGTATCGCGTGAGTCATTGTCATCATCAACGCCGCAAGTACCTGGACATCCATCTCCGTTGTCGTCTCCGGGCGGATCTTCGTCCATGCGGCCGTCATTGTCGGCATCATTATCCTCGGTGCCATCTTCATCGGTGCTGCCGTCTTGGTCATTGTCTATATTCACATAAGGGTCGCCAAAATCCTCGTCGATAAATCCATCTCCATCATTATCAATTCCGTCTTCAGGGTCTTCGTCTATGAGTCCATCCCCGTCATTGTCTTTCCCGTCAGCAAAAATCTCGCCGGTAACTTCTATATATAAATCTTCGGCAAGGTGCTTATTGTACCTGCTATAAGCGATCTCTTCCCAGTATTGGGTGAAGCGGTCATAAGACGCGTAGCCATTTTCGGATACGGCTTTCTCCTCTGCAATCATGTCTCCATAGAAGAGTTTTTGATCAAAATCCGCATAATCGGCAACTCCCAAATGGTACAAATGATTCTTGTCAAAAAACTCAGCTAACTGGCCATGCGCTGTATCAACGTCATCTGATGGTGGCACAATTACGCCATGCCAAGCCTCGGGAGCAAGCTCCTCTGCCGCACTGTTTCTCTCGAAATCTCCCGTATCCTGATTGAATATATAAATCTTATCCTCGAAATCGGTATAAGGCAGCATGCTTAGAAACTTATTTCCGCCCTTGGTAACGACAGGAAGCGGCACATCGCCGACAACGACAACTCCGACAAGATGGTTCTTCTCGTTCTTGGTTCCATCTCCGTCAAAGTAGAGCCTCTCGAGAGCATAGGAGATGTCGGCAGGAGTATCATCAGGCTGCACTTGAATAATAATGGACTTGGTCATGCCGAGCGTAGACTGAACGTCATAAGCGTATCTGTCTATACGCTCAGGAAGAGTGTCGTCACCACTAAGATACGAGCCGTAATCATCTCTAAGTCCATCATAACTGGTCGTGTCATTGTACACGGAGCTATCGACAAGTATGGCAACTATCCCATACTCCTCAATCACAGGCTTACCGTAAGACATATCAAAAGTAAGTAGCTGCGACGCAAGAAAGGCGACAATCAGCCAACTCGTCAGGACCCGTTTTAAAGGAGAAGAAACAAGCATTTAACCTGTAAGTTTTGTTTTTGTGTGCAAAATTCCAACTTTAATTATATCTGATACAACAGGTTTGAAACAAATCGGAAAACAGACATTTCCAACCTGTTAAGGCGAAACGACTTTACAGATAGCGCATATCTGTTGTAAGGAGCGCTCCATTCACTACACCCTAAATCCTAAGTCCTAAATCCTAAAAAAACACTCCATTCACTAATCCCTAAATCCTAAGTCCTAAATCCTAACATAACAAAAGCCCCCGCCAACAAGTGACGAGGGCTCTAAATATCGGTAAACTCTAGTAAGCTACGTAATAAGGAGTCTGAGTAGAGGAATCGGTAAAAGCAGTTGGAGTGAAGGAAGAGTATGCACTTGCAGAACTTGGGGTGTCGTAAATAGCTTCGTCATTTGCCTCGGCAGCCTCCATGCGAGCTGCGATAGCATATCTGCTTAGATTGCTTGAGCTATCGGTCATGAACAACACTGCGTAGTCACCTGTGCAAGAGGATCCAAAACCATTATTAACTTGTGTATCTAGGGGGTCGGCAGGAAGTTGTTTTACAAATCCAGATAAGCTTGATGCAAGAGTCGTAGCGCAAACCGGACTGCCAGCCGAACCTATGTCCTCAAAATTACCATTCTCAAGCAAGTAATACTCGAGACCACTTGCAACAGTCTGTACGTCAGTCATCCTTCTGGAATCTCTGGCTGATGAGCTTCCACCGATAATCCTTGGAACCAGGGCAACAGCCAAGATGCCGATAATAGTGACTACGATAAGTAGCTCAATCAAGGTAAAACCTTTTTTGTTCATTTGTGTATTTGTTAAATATTTTATTGAAACCGTTTGCAATTATACCAAGAGCTGCTCAGTACGCAAACTTTTTTAACAAATATCGTTTTTTATTCCGCGAAAGTAAACCATTTGAGCGGCATAAATAATCATTGTAAGAATTAGCTCATAGTCTTTTGAGACCGTACATGCTAGGTCGAAAAAGACAGGAAGCGATGCCATGGTCGAGCGAATTCTTACAACGATTTCCCTACGTCCGTAAGATTCATGATAGGCTGCATTACCGCGGCAACAAGCCCTCCGACTCCAAGACCCATGACGACCAGTATTACAGGCTCAAGCATTTTGCTAAGTCCGCTAATCATGTCATCAACTTGCTCTTCATAATAAGCGGCGATTTTTTCCGCGACCTCATCAACCTTCGCGGTTTGTTCGCCGATAGAGATCATCGATACGACCATTTCGGGGAATAGGAATTTTGAATCATTCAAGTTTTCACCAAGAGGTATGCCTTGGGCGACATCTTCTGCAGCCATAATAATCCTCTTCTTGTAAACCTCGTTGCCAACGGCACTCGCATTGATCTCAAGAGCTCTGACTATAGGGATTCCACTTTGCATCAAGCTTGCAAGATTTCTGGCAAACCTGGAAACAGCAAGTTTTCTCAGCATAAGGCCAAAAATAGGCATATGCAGCAAAAGATTGTCCAGTTGATACTTGCCTGTTTTGGTCTGTTTGAAAAGCCAAAAAGCCAGACCTAGAATGGTAACGACTATGATAACTTCGACGTAAGAATTTTTTGCCGTATCACTCATAGCGATAAGTACTTTTGTGGAAGTGGGGAGCTCTGTTTCGGATTGACTGAAGATATCTGAGATTTTCGGCACGACTACGACAAGCATCACTATTAACGCACCAATCATTATACAAATAATGGCGGCGGGATAGATCATGGCGCCTTTAACTTTACTAAGAAGACTCGCGCTTTTCTGTGTCTGGTCTGCGATCTGCCTAAGCACTTTGTTGAGTTTGCCGGTAGCTTCACCGCTTCTCACCATGCCCACCTCGGCTTCACCAAAAACTTTTGGGAAATTATTCATAGTGTCAGAAAGCTTTGTTCCTTTCTCGACTTTCTTAGCCATGTCTCTGATAATAAGTCTGAGCTTTACGTTCTGGACTTGATCGCTAAGCACATACAGAGCTCTAACAAGCGGAACGCCTGCATTGATCATCACGGATAGAAGTTCAAAAAAAGTCACCTTGTCCGCAATCTTAATCTTGTTCATAGATTGCAGGTACATATTTAGTTTGGAATACAAGTCGACTAAAACGTTGCCACTGGAAGAGACAAAATCATCATCCATCGGAGAGGCTTCATTCAGCGCCTTAAGCCTAGCTTCATCTTCAGGGCTGAGGCCAATATCCACTCTAACTTCTTGTTCTTGTTGCTGCTCTGGCATATCGCTAATAAAAGATTAAGATGATGGTGTTGTTGCAGGTTCTTCGGTCGCACCTGCGGATTGTATCGGCGCAACTTGCTCACTGTTCTCTGTGTCTTGTGTCTTGTTCTCTGTGTCTTGTGTCTTGTTCTCTGTGTCTTGTGTCTTGCTGTCTGTGTCTTGCTCTTCATGTCTTGCTACCCTATAAACTTCCTCCAGCGTTGTCATGCCTTGCAAGGCTTTAATAACTCCGGCTTGTTCGAGAGTAACCATGCCTGCGGTTTTCTTGGCGGCAGCTTCTATGTCAAGATTTGAAGCTCTTTTGAGTATAAGTCTGCGTAATTCATTATTCATATGGAGTACTTCATAAAGACCGACACGGCCTTTGTAACCAACTCCATCGCACTGATCGCAACCTTTGCCTTCATAAAATTTAGGATTCTTAATAAGAGCTGGGTCGATATCATCGTTGGCCGGTAGATCGGCAAGAGCGGATTTTACAATCTCCATCGTACTGTCTTGTACTTGTATTTCTTGTCTACAATGTTCGCAAACCTTTCTTACAAGCCTTTGAGCTATAATAGTATTAATCGTAGAAGTCATCAAAAAAGGAGGAACTCCCATGTTGTCGATACGTGTAAGTGTCTCAACGGCGCTATTCGTATGAATTGTCGAAAGCACCAAGTGACCTGTCAAAGAAGCTTCGATAGCTACATCGATAGTTTCGCGGTCACGGATCTCACCAACCATTATGATATCGGGATCCTGACGTAGAGCGGTACGAAGACCGAATGCAAAAGTATAATCAATGTCAGGATGTACCTGACTCTGATTAAGCCCGTCCATTTGGATTTCCACCGGATCCTCAATAGTAAGGATATTGACCTCGGGGCTGTTCACACGACTTAATGCTGAATAAAGAGTTGTAGTTTTGCCAGAGCCGGTAGGTCCTGTTGTCAAAATAATACCGTTAGGCATTGCAAGACTCTCTTCTATACATTTGAGGGCTGAGCCATCAATACCAAGTTCAGGGAGATCTGGAATCTTGCGTGACTGATCTTGAAGACGCATTACGACTTTCTCTCCATTAACAGTAGGAAGAGTCGAAATACGAAGATCCATTTCACGACCATCAGGGGTTGTAACCTGACTGCGTCCATCTTGAGGAATACGCTGTTCGTCAATTTTCAAGTTGGACATAATCTTAATACGCGATACGACTGCAGGATGTATGTTTGGAGGATACTCAACGATACGGCGCAGAACGCCATCAACGCGGAACCTCATACGTACGAGATTTTTCTCAGGCTCAAGATGCACGTCACTAGCGCGGCTATTGATCGCATAAGATAGGGATGTCAGCACAAGCTGAGGAATATTCCCGGCAATTATCGAATCCTGTAATTCTTTAAGTTTGTCGTCAGCCATTCGTTATTTTTGGAAGTAAGCATTCAATTCTAGCGAATAAGAAAGGACATCATCGTCAGTGGCTAAGTTAATGGATATTCCATCAACACCCATAAGCCTTACTTGATTGTCCAAATTTCCGGACGTCTCTATGTATTCAAGAAATTTGTAAAAATTGTTTTCGCTGCTGGAAGCCTTCATTGTAAAAGGAAGCACCATGTACTTGCCATCATCTGACTCATCACTGTCGTTATAATTGATGCTACTTATAAAGAAAGGATTGTTTGAAAAATTATTAGCGACAGAGAACTCATCAAAAGCTCTTGTTAGAGAAGTGATATCTTCGTTATCAGGAAAAACTCCGGCGATCTCCTCGTTCTTCGCGGAATTTGAATCCTGAAATACAAGTTTAGCTTCGGTTAGCTCGGTTGCGATAGCATTAACGCTGCTTTCTACCTCAATAGTAGAAGCTGCAAGATCTATATTATAGTTGTATAGATCAAGATAAGCGGTAACCCTTAAAAAACCAAAAATCCCAAGCCCAGCTAGTAGCACAAGCGACAATATGGTCTCGATTTTGTTTTTTATTTTGTCCATGTTGTTTATAAAAGGTTATTAAGATTCATCATCAGAAGTACTGCCACTTCCACTCTCGTCACTAGTTTCATCTTCATCTGCTGTCTGTGTCTTGCTGTCTGCGTCGTCAGAAGCCACTTCCTCATCCTCTGTGTCTTGTTCCTCGCCCTCACTACTACTGACTACTGACTCCTGACTATTCACTTGCGTCTTACTATCCAACGTAAACATTGCATCGCGTGAATCTTCGCCTTCTTGTATCTCAAACTCCAACCGGAATTTGGCCTGGTACTCATTATCTGCATTGGAAGAATCACTCTTAGAGAAACTTCTTTCATCAATATTCATAAATAGTGGTGACTGCTCTAATGCATCAATAAGATTAACGATCAGCGTGAAGTTCCTGGAATCGTCTGTAATCGCGCTACCTTGTAGCGAGATAGTTTTATTGAGAGTATCAAAACCATAAGCGGAGTAGCTGATATCACTTGCGACAGAACTTCCGTAAAGCGGGTCCACTTTTTTAGTAATAGTTTGTATTTCTTGAATTATTTCAGACCATTTCTGCCTATCGGATTTGATTTTTGAAATAACGGTAAAGTTATCTTGAGTGATCTCAGATAGACCATCAACGATTTCCGCGACTGAATCCATGTCTGCGGACAGAACCTCTTTCACAAAAGCCGAATTTTTTAGTAGAGATAGTGCTCCATTCATTCCGCTGATTTCAAGTTGCACATCGGCATCTGACGAGGAAGCTCCTGATGATAGCGCGCTAATTTTTGCTTCGAGATAATTCATAGTAGCCTCTTTGAACAAAACATCTGTAGAAAGTTCGGAATCGATAGTGATGCCTTTGGGCGAAACACCTTGGTTTAAGCGATCTTGCGCCATCTCCAAAGCGACCATCATGTCGCTTGAAAGTTCACTCAAATCAGCTTCCAGAGTCGTTTTTGTGTTCGATGCCGTATAATTGGACTCATATTGAGAGGTCTTATACAGATAAGAGTCAGCCATGTAGGCGAAGCTATCCAGATAATAGTAAGCAACCAGATAGTTGTCCGCATTCAGTTCGGCTTGAGCCGTCATCAGTTCGTCAAGCGCACTTTCGGAAGCCAAAGTCTGGTTAAGACCCGCAACGTCAAAGCTCGCAGTAGTAGTGACATAAGACCCTACTAGCAAGAGTAGCCACAGGAATACAACAAGTTTAAGCATGCTGCCTCCGAATGAAGATGGTTTCTCGGGAAGATTCAAGTTGTCGGTTTTTGGCTTAGGCCCTAAGATAGGTCCCTTGATTCCGGACTTTTTCATTACAGAATCGGCGACATCATTTTCGGTATTTTCTTTGCCTTTCTCCTCGTCGAAAAGATTAGTAAAGACATTGCCCTCGGGAGCCTCTTTCGTGGCTTCCAGAGTGGCATCTGCGGCCTTCACCTCGTCCTGCTTTTTGAGCTGAGGGAAGAGCTTCTTTTTATTAGGCGTAGTGTTGTCAGCCATGGTTTTGTATTTATTTTTATCTATATATTGTACCCTAAAAACAGGGAAAGAGCAACCCCTTGTATAGCCGAATTAGCATAAAATGACATAAAGAGCGGAGGCTGTTTGTCCATATGGCAAGGCGGCAACAACGACTAGTAGCAGCGCTACTTTAGGCTTTTGCCAACGCGGTCATATGGCAAAACAACCTTTGGAATTTACTGCCATTTTATGCTAATTCGGCTATGTACATACATAAAAAAGGTGAGACCACACATCGTGGCCCCACCTTAACTATTTCCTGTAGACTATTTCCTACTACTTAAGTGTCACAGTAGCACCAGCTTCTTCCAGCTTAGTCTTCGCAGCCTCAGCGTCTTCCTTCTTAGCTCCTTCAAGCACGTTTTTTGGAGCACCATCAACGATATCTTTCGCTTCTTTTAGACCAAGGTTAGAAAGTTCTTTTACGACTTTGATAACAGCGATCTTCTGTGAGCCGGCAGATGTAAGCTCTACATCGTAAGAACTCTTCTCTTCGGCAGCATCAGCATTGTCGCCGGCAGCACCAGCCATTGGCATAGCGGCCATCATAGCAGGAGCGGCAGCGCTAACGCCGAACTCGTCTTCCATAGCTTTTACAAGGTCAGCTACCTCCATAAGAGACATCTTCTTGACCATGTCCAGAACCTTTTGAGCGTCCTTGGAAAGTTCTACAGATTCTTTCTTTTCCTCCTTAGCTTCCTCAGCTGGAGTAGTGTTTTCTTCCGTCATTGTAATAATGGGTTAGAATATTTGAATGAATAATAAACAGATATTAGCTTTCAGTCTCAGCAAGCTTAGATCGATGAGCCTCAAGGACATAAACAAGCTTCCTTGTAACTCCTGCAAGGCTGTTCGCAAGTCCACTCATTGGTGACTTCATACTGCCAAGAAGTTTTACAAGTAGTTCTTCTTTCGAAGGCATCTTGGAAAGAGCTTCGACCTGTGAGATAGAAAGTACCTCGCCATCCATAAGACCTCCGAGCAGTTTAAGGGCGTTGAACTCTTTGGATAATGTCGCAATAGTCTTTGCACCTGTGACCTCGTCATCGGAAAAAATAGCGGCAATAGCTCCTTCCATTATTTCGGAAGGCACTTCGTTGTAGCCATTGTCTTGTGCAGCTATGTTGATCAGTGTTTTCTTTGCGACTTTGCATTGCACATTGTTTGCACGTAGAGCCGAACGTACCTTCGAGAGATCCTTTACGGATAGGCCACTGTAAGTTGTGAATACAACCGATTTGGCACACTTGAATTTCTCCTTCAGGTCAGTCAAGATCTCCAGTTTTTTATGTCTTGTTACTGCCATGATGAATATTTAGTTATTAATTGATGATAAAACAATTTCCCACTCGCTAAACTGAAAAAAGTCTCAAACTGTATGCGCAGACATTTGAGACATGACCCAAAGAAAAGGGTATAAAAGGACCGAATTCTTTTGTCTCGGCAGGGCTTATCAAGTCTCACTTCGGGAGCTTGGCCTGCTGTCTGCGACCACGGCGTATTCTACTTTGATAGAGAGCAAAGTCAAGGTAAAATGCGGATAAATATGAGCGATTTACTGTCAAAACTAGGAGATTTCCTGTCTCAACCTAAAGAAAAACCACCTCTGATTATAATATTGGGGCCAACAGCTTCAGGGAAGACAGGCTTGTCTGTGAATCTTGCCAAGAGATTTGATGGGGAAATAATATCTGCAGATTCTAGACAGATTTACAGGCGTATGGACGTCGGTACGGATAAAATTTCTCACAAAGAGATGCAGGGGGTGAAACACTATATGCTTGATGTGTGCGATCCGGACAGAGTATATACTATGGCGGATTACGTGAGAGAGGCGACATTCTCCATAAAAGACATCCTGAAAAAAGGCAAAATCCCGTTTATTGTTGGTGGAACAGGGCTATATATCAATGCGATTGCCGACAATTACGAACTTGATAATGCACCGCCTGATATGCACCTCAGGAAGGAACTCGAACAAGAACTGGAGGCAAAGGGAGCGGAAGCTCTGCATAAGATGCTATCGGAACTGGACCCTCTTGCGGCATCCAAAATTCATCCAAACAATCACCGCTACCTTATAAGAGCGCTGGAGATCAACCTTAAGACAAATAAGCCAAAAGGTAACAGGCGTGGCGAACCTCCATACGAAACTTTCAAAATAGGTATAGAAAGAGATCGCGACGCACTATACGAACGTATAAATGCAAGGGTGGATGAACAGATAGACAGAGGGATATTGAATGAGATAAAAACACTACTTGCAGAAGGGTATGATAGGAATTTGCCGGCAATGACAGGCCTTGGGTATAAGGAGTTTTTTCCGTATTTAGACGGGGAGTCGAGTCTTGATAAGTGCTTGGAAGAGCTCAAACAAAACACGCGAAATTACGCAAAAAGGCAAATGACTTGGTTCAGGCGAGACGATGAGATATATTGGATAACCCCGGAAGAAGCGGACTCCATTCACTACACCCTAAGTCCTAAGTCCTAAGTCCTATCAAATGAAAACCTCTTTTCAGAGACTAATAGATATAGCAATCCAGCTCCGTTCAGATAACGGATGTCCTTGGGATAGGGCACAAACAATAGAGTCTCTGATGGAAGGATTGGAAGAAGAGTCGGGAGAGGTACTTGATGCTGTAAAAAAAGGAGACTACGAGAACCTGCGCGAAGAACTAGGAGACCTGCTTTTTCAGATAGTGATGGTAAGTCAAATAGCTTCGGAAGAGGGGCTGTTTACAATGAAAGAGGTGATGGACGATATTACGCAAAAGCTGATAGATAGACATTCATGGGTCTTTGGTGACGACAAAGCGGAGACAGCGGAGGAAGCCCTTAAGAAGTGGAAAGAAAACAAGGAGAAACAGAAGAAAAAGAAGAAATAACTACAAACTACAAAACAGTGTCATTATTTGGATACAAGTGGGAGGTGAAGAATGCCAGCCATGGGTTGTCGCCTTTCAAAAAGGTGCTCCAAAACAGAGATTTGAATGAAAGCGATCTAGGAAGTGAGGAGCTACATGATCCGTGGGGTTTCCCGGATATGGAGAAGGCGGTCAAGCGGATAAAAAAAGCGATTTCAAGTGGCGAACGAATAATGGTTTTTGGTGATTATGATGCGGATGGAGTCACAGGTACGGCTCTCATAGTAAGAGCGCTAAAAGAGCTGGGGGCAAAAGTCTCATATCGCATCCCACATAGGGAGAATGACGGATATGGTCTAAGTGTCGGATTTATAGATGAATTCATAGGCTTAAGCGTCAAACTAATCATCACTGTTGATTGCGGCATAGCTTGCCCAGTAGAAATAGAAAAAGCGTCATTTGCAGGTATAGACACTATAATAACAGACCATCACGATATACCGCTTGAGCCTGCTAAGGCTTATGCGATCTTGCATGCAAAAATAGGATATACATTTAGGCATCTTTCGGGAGCTGGTGTAGCTTACAAGTTAGTTGCCGGTTTGCTGGGTGAAGAGGCGGAAAAATACCTTGATCTGGCAGCGATAGGTACTGTTGCTGACATCGTACCTATGCTTTCCGAAAACAGGGCGATCACAAGAATTGGAATGCAAAAAATGGTGCATACCAAGTGGCCTGGACTTGCCGCGCTAAAAAAAATAGCACAGATCAGAGAAGAAGATCTGATGTCGCTGGATAGTGATTTGATAGGCTACAAATTAGGTCCAAGAATCAACGCGGCAGGTAGGATGGACAGTCCTTATATCTCGGCACAACTTCTGATCTCTGATGACAACGACGTTGGTATGTTGGCGGAGAAATTAGATAGTATAAATAGGCAAAGACAGGAGCTTGTAGGAGGGATAATGGACGATCTTCTTTATGACGGAAACGACAAGATCATTTTTGTAATTGGTGCATGGCCAAAAGGAGTTTTGGGGCTAATCGCTGGGAGGATCAGTGAAAAGTCAGGCCGACCAGCCATAGCAATGTCCGAAAAAGACGGCATCCTCACCGGCTCTGCAAGGTCACATGAGTACTTTCATATCACCGAAGCTTTCAAGAAGGTAGATAGCTTGTTGGAGGAGTACGGCGGGCACAAGAAGGCTGCGGGATTAAGAATGCAGTCAAAAAACCTCGATCATTTCAAGGCGGAATTGCAAGGTTTGATGCAAGACATAGACATTCCACCAAGAAAGCTTGTTATCGACTGCGCATTGACGCCTGGCGAGCTGAATTATGACCTTGTTCAAGATTTAGAGAGGTTGAAGCCATTCGGCGAACAAAATCCACACCCGGAATTTCTATTAAAGGGGTTCAATGTCAAAAATACCAAGATGGTTGGTGGAGATGGTAAACATCTGAAAATACACGGAGAATTCGGAGGGACGGAGCTGTCAGCTATCAGATTTAATAGCCCGGCTACAGAGCAAGAAATCAGGGGTACTGTACAGATAGCGGGAAAAATCAAAAAAGACTCATACTCCAAGGGGGGGTACAGCTTATTCCTGTCAGATATAGAGCTTTAGTGTGAACAGATACTAGGCTGCCGCCACTCCTAGGCCGTTAAACGTGGCATCTCCATAAGGGTTACCAAAATCCGATTCACTATCTTCGTCCGTATCGGGCGCGGTATCGGTAGTACCGGGATCCTCCGGACTTAAATCTTGAGTGGCGAAATTTACTCCGAATACAGCATAGTCACAGGTATCATTTACGAGATTCGATTTTGGCACCGTAGTCACGTTGTGACTGCCGGGCCTGATATTATGTGCAACATTATTAAAATCGCATTTTGTAGCGACAGTATGCCGGACAGCCGCAAAAACAGAATCAATAGCGGCATGTACCAGCTTATGTGCGATCATATTGCCATGTTCACGATCAATCTCTCGTATGCAAGTGCATCTCATGAGTTTACGCGCAACGCCATCGATAACTTGCTGTGGGAAAGTGAGATTTTCGCCGGGCGCGCTGCGGATAATTGTCCCATCTGGATTCAAATCACTTTCGCGAAATCTCGCGGAAGTGAGAGAGCCATTCATGTAAGAAGTGTTAACGGTGACCTCTCCAGCTTGAGAGGCGGGATCAAAATCCAGAGTGATGTCGCCAAAGGATATAGCTTTCGATATTGCTCCAGTGATTGCGGTGATTCGATCATTTAATGCGGATGCTTCTTCGGCTGCCTTATTCCCGTCGTCTGAATCTGATGAGCGTTCTCGCTTGGACATTGTTGTTATGGCGATGCAAGATGGATTATCAGTTGATAGACCAGGGTTGTAAGTGCCAATGGTATTGCCTGGTGGCGTTGGTATGCTTAATGCATTGCATCGATCCAGTAATGCTTGAGGTATAGGGGAGTCTACAAGCGTGGTCCAGTCAGTTATCCTATTAGCTCCTTCGGATGAATATGACACGAAAAATTGATTTTACAGATTAGAATAGAGCGCCCTACGACGATATAAAATGATATACTACATGCGTGCTCAATGTCAAAGTTTTTTCATAAGGAAATCCAGGCTAAAATACTCTTGCAATAGGCGCCTCTTATGATAAGCTATCCAGCTAAAGGACGATGCGGCAAGTCTTGACCGAGCCAGTAAAAAGATGTATAATTCAAGGAATGCAATGCCGCCAAGAATAAGAAGTTAAAAACCATGCCAAGAACGACAGAAGAACAAATCATCCATCTAATAGAAAAAAGCGACAAGATATTGCTTCTTCCATCAAGTCCACCAGATGGAGACTCGCTTGGCGCTGCGTTAGCACTTTATCTTGTTCTCAAAAAACGTGGTAAGAAGGCAACTGTCATTTGTGCTGATCCTGTGCCGGATGCACTCAAATTCCTGCCTATGATAGACGTCATATCAAGGAATTTCGGTGGGGCGGAAGATTTTGTAGTCACATTGGATTGCAAGAAGTCAGAAGTCGATACTATCAAATACGAGGTAGAACAGGACAAAGTGAACATAATAATAACTCCACGCAAAGGACGTTTTTCAGCGCAAGATGTGACATTGCACCATGGAGAGGCAAAATATGATCTGATTATCACCGTTGATACGGGAGACTTGCAGCAACTTGGCCATGTGTATGAAGATAATCCGGAGATGTTTTATTCAATACCTGTTATAAATATAGATCACCACTCTTCCAATAGTGAATTTGGGCGTATCAATTTGGTAGATATTACGGCTTCATCAACTACAGAGATTTTAGTACCTATACTGGAGCGACTCGAAGAAACAGTAGGTAGGAAATTAATAGATGCTGATGTAGCAACACTCCTTTTGGCTGGAATTATAACGGACACAGGGAGTTTTCAGCATTCAAATACAACACCAAGAGCATTTGCCGTAGCTGCTCATTTGCTCGATTTTGGAGCAAGACAGCAGGAGATCATCAAATATATCTATAGAACAAAGAGCTTATCAATGCTTAAGCTCTGGGGAAGAGTGCTTTCAAAGATAAAATACGACGAAGAAAATCGCTTGGTATGGTCGACGATAACGCAGGAGGATTTGCAAAAAACAGGTGGTACAGCTGACGAGTCAGCCGGAATCATAGACGAACTCCTATCAAATGCACCGGGAGCACAGGTGGTTTTGCTTATCAAAGAGAAACAGCCGGGATTAGTATCTGTCAGTGTTAGGACGCCTAATAAAGGCGCCAATGCAAACGATATTGCTCAGATGTTCGGCGGTGGAGGCCATCCAAAAGCAGCAGGTTTCAGGGTGAAAGATATGGAGTTTGCGCAGGCCGAAGCATTTGTAATCAATAGAATTCGAGAATTCCAATCAGGATACGCCGGAGATGTTGCGCAGCAGCCACATATGCAGCCAGCGGAGGTTAAGCCGCCGGAGGTACCGGAAGTTACAAACTCAGCACCTGTCTACGAGATCAATCAGCAGCCACAAGAGAACGAGAAGCATCACGTCCAAACAGTAGCCGATTTAAGAGAAGATCCACTCTCAAATGTGCAATTACAGACGCCGGAAGTAGTGCCAAAAGCCAGACCTGGGGGAGAAGACCTGCTCTTGCAGGATTTCCGCAAACGCAAAGCAGGAGAGAAAGAAGATATAACTAGAGAGGACAGGATCAAAGACATGACAAAGAAATTCTTTGAGAATCCGGATGAAGAAGAAGTGACTGTCGAAGATATGCTGAAGCAGATTGAAGAAGGGAATTAACGTCTCACTAGAGACCAATTACGATGTTCATACGGCAAAGTGTCGATGCCCTAGCGAGATACAATACACAAAAAACACCTTAATCCAGTAGAGACTCTTCAATATCAAAATTCGACGATACGTTTGTTACGTCATCGTCTTCGTCAAGTGCATCCATAAGCTTGAGAATCTTTTTTGCCTTTTCACTGTCATCAATTTTGACGGTATCGTTTGGTACAAAAGTAAATTCTTGCGACTCGACGCTGAAGCCGGCATCACGCAAGGAAGCGGCTACTTTCCCGAGATCACTGGGGTCGGTATAAACGGTCATAGTATCGTCATCGGACTCTATGTCAGCGGCACCGGCATCGATAGCGGCAAGCTCTACTTCGTCTTTATTTGTGTCGCCGACCTTAAGCACTATGAGACCTTGCGGTTTGAACATCCAGGCGACACACCCTGCTTCACCCATACTGCCACCATTCTTCGTCAAGATGGTACGGACATTGGAAACAGTACGATTCTTGTTGTCGGTAACGCATTGTATATATAGTGCTACTCCGGCGGGCCCATAACCTTCATAAATAACTTCCAGAAGCTGAGCTGCATCTTTATCCTCGCCAGTACCTTTTTTGATTGCTCGCTCAATGTTGTTGTTGGGTGTGTTGTCCGCCTTGGCATTGTCGATAGCCAGACGTAAAGACGGGTTCATCTCGGGATCTCCTCCTCCTCGGGCGGCAATTTGTATCAGTTTGGCGTGTTTTGTAAAAATCTTGCCTCTTTTTGCATCGGCGGCGCCTTTCTTGTGTTTAATGGAATTCCATTTGCTGTGTCCGGACATGATGAGTAGTTAACAGATAACAGAGAGCAGGTAACAGAGTATGCAAGGCTATTTAATAGCCCCGGCAACAGCCTCCATCACTCCTTCGTCAAAGATTGACGGAATGATTTTATCAGCCGTAGGCTCTGTTATCAAGTTGGCCAGCGCTTCCGCGGCAGCAATCTTCATGTCATCGGTAATAGAAGACACCCTATTGTCGAGTGCTCCACGAAAAACTCCTGGGAAAGCTAAAGCATTATTGACTTGATTGGGATAATCGCTGCGGCCTGTAGCAATAATCTTAGCACCTGCAGCCTTTGCATCTTCGTATGTAATTTCAGGGTCAGGATTAGACATTGCAAAAACAATAGGGTCTTTTGCCATGGTAGAAACCATATCTTTGCTCACGATACCGGGAGCAGAAATCCCTATAAATACATCTGCGGAAACCAGTACATCAGCCAGAGATCCATCATGGCCTCCAACCAGTTTAACCAAGTCGTCTTTGGACTCATTCATTCTCTCTCGACCTCCGCGTAAAGCGCCGCTACTGTCGCAAACAACTATATGATGAAAGCCGTATTTATAGAGAAGCTTAGTAATCGCAACACCAGCAGCACCTGCTCCGCTAATGACGATTTTGGGGTTCGACCTTGGTAGTACCTTGAACGCATTAATAAGACCTGCAAGCACAACAATCGCAGTGCCATGTTGGTCATCATGAAAAACGGGGATAGATAGCTCGGAATCAAGCCTCTTCTCAATTTCAAAACACCTTGGCGCGGATATATCCTCCAGATTTATACCTCCGAATTGAGGTGATATATTAAGAACAGTGCGTATAATCTCCTCAGTATCTTGAGTGCCTAGACAGATTGGAATAGCATCAATGCCAGCAAATTTCTTAAAAAGCAGGGATTTCCCTTCCATAACAGGGAATCCTGCAAGACCGCCTATATTCCCCAAACCAAGTACGGCGGATCCATCTGTAATTACGGCAACCATATTGCCTTTTGGAGTAAGGTTATAAGCCTCCTCGGGATCCTTGGCTATCACTCGGCATGGCTCAGCTACACCTGGGGTATAGTGCGTACTCAAATCAGCCATGTTTTCCAAAGAGACCTTGGAAGAGATCTCAAGCTTCCCTTTGTGCTCACGATGTTGCTTCAAGGATTCTTCTTCGTATGTCATAGCTCACTCATTAAATTGTTAACAGCATTTGCAGTTATAGCATCATTAAGCTCCCATCCGCTATCAAAAAAAGTACTTGTATCTTGCAGGCCCTCTAGGGGAGGGGAGACAGGTTCGTAGACAGTATAGTCGCCGGTACAGCCACACAGAAAGCCAATTGATGCCAAAATCAGGATTTTCTTAAACATGGAGCAACATAATACGCTTTTCCTATGCCATTATGCAAACGTTTGCACACGCCTTAGTACATCCTTGCAATATCTTGGAGGAAACGATATAAGATACAGGCTACTTAATAATAATTAATCTCAATAAGCATATGTTCTCATTCACATCTTTCATCATAACTTTCCGAGAATCACTGGAGGCGGCGTTAATTGTCGGAATTATCCTAGCTTACCTCAAGCATACCAAAGCAACCAAGTACAACAATATAGTGTACTTAGGTATGGGGGCAGGTATAACAGTAGCTGTTATTTTGGCATACGTATTTGAGAACTATCTCGGAGGATTTACAGGCAGGACGGAAGAACTATTCGAAGGATTTATCATGTTAACGGCGGCATTACTGGTAAGCTTCATGATCTTTTGGATGAAACAGCAGAAAGAGCTAGCTTCAAAAATCAAGCAGCAAGTAGACGTACATGTAGAGAAAAACCATCCATGGGGACTCTTCATGCTAACGTGGCTAAGTGTAGGTAGGGAAGGCATCGAAACAGTCCTTTTCCTAAATGCAGCGGAGTTCGCAGGTGGGAGCAGTCCATTCTGGAGCGGTATACTCGGAGTTGTAGTAGCGATTATTCTGGGATACATAATTTTTACAACTACGAAGAAAATACCGTTAAAGCACTTCTTCAATGCAACAAGTATGCTTCTAATATTCTTCGCAGCAGGTTTGATAGCACACGGTGTTCACGAGCTGCAGGAGGCGGCATTAATACCTTTTATCATTGAAGAACTATGGAATATCAACCCTGCGGTAATTACCGAAGGCGTGTACCCTATGATGCATGAAAACGGTACCATAGGAAGCTTCCTGAAAGCGCTACTTGGATATAACGGCAACCCATCTCTAATTGAGTTCACGAGCTATCTAATGTACCTGATAGCTGCAGGATATGTATTCTTAAGGCCGATCAAAACAGGCTCTAAAACCCAGTAGTCTGTCCGCTCTGGATATCGAGAATCATATCAAAAGACCTTTCGTATTTGAGAGTGACATCAGCGCCGGCACTATAATAATAATCAACAGGCCCGGTACCAACCCCGATAGTATCGGTCTCTATTAAGTAACGATCGTCAAATAGAGACAAAGCATAATTCCCCATATCCTCGGTCATAATGAGAGACCTGGCTTCTTCCAGAATATTTCCCCAATCGGTTGTTGTCGTAACGGCGTCTTCAACATAACGAGCACTAACTTCCATCGCGTAAATTTGTTGATGAGAATACTCCGAAAGAGCGCCATCGCCATAACTGCCATGCATGGTAAGTACGGTCTCGTTAGGCAAGTACACATACATATCCATGATAGGTTCCGCGTCGCCGGGATAATACACCTGCAATGCGGACAATCCATCAATAGTTAATTCATTTAACGAAACATCTCCATCGTACTCCGCGAGAGAAGAGATTTCCTCAAAGAAACTTTCGGCGGACATGCCATCATTATTGTCGTTTACAAAGATACTGACGCTGGCCGAATTGGGATACTGTCTGACGAAGCCGGCTTGATTGTTGCCTTGATCTTGATTCCATAGAACGATGCCACCATCGGAACCTGTAATCACCTGCCAACCATAAGGGTACTTAACTTCGTATCCTTGCTCGTTCTGGTAAGACTGCCAATTCAGACTGATATCAAATTGACCGAGATTGTTTTCATCAACATACATGAATCTATATATAATTTCGGAAAGTTCAGCTCGACTTAATGTTTGAGACGGATACAGAAGACCATCATCTTCCGGCTCAATCAAATTTAGGCTCTTCGCATACTGAGTGTATGGGGCAAACCATACATCGGAAGACACATCTTCATAAGGGTCTGTCGAGAGTTCATAATCCAAATCGGCATCGGAAGCCAAAGCAATCATCTTGAGAGCTTCAGCGAGATTTACGGTTTGCTCAGGTGCAAAAGTCGAGTCGCTATAGCCGGATACAATCCCCATATCATAAGCCGTATTTATATAAGGCAGATACCATGCATTTGAGGCAAGGTCGGAAAAAGGCAGCTCGTAAGTTTCAAGCTCGTCCGAATCGACTTTTGTGCCTGACAAGATCATTTTAAGCGCTTCTGCTCTATTCACACTCTGATCCGGCATGAATGTGCCATCGTTATAACCACCGACAACACTGCTAGCTTCCAGGTAGCTTATAGCGGCATAATATCTATATCCGCTCTCGACATCGGAAAAACTCGCCAAAGCCATGGAAGATGAAAAGAGGGCCAAAATGAAGGATACAAGTATCTTCTTCATAGATTTTATTTTTAATTTTTACTGACCGAAAACCACAGTGGGTACCGTACATGATGCAGCTTTACCAAGAGTTTGGAATGTTTGTACTCCGGCGCCCAGAAGTTCACCGTCGATTGTCCATGTAGGATATCCATAAACGCCGGCAGCAGAGCATTCATCGGCATTAAAATCGCAGTTTACGTAATTGATATAATCGAAATCTTCTCCGAACATAGCTTTTTGATCCGCACAATGGCTGCACCAGTCTGTTCCATACATGACAACATTGGCATCGGTGAGACACTGAGCAAACTCCTTGTATGGACCACCGCCACAACCACTTAAGAGTAACAAAAGCGTAGATCCTATAATTATTTTGTTTTTCATTTTGAAGTGAATTTAAAGTGAAAAAATATTTCTGCTATCTGTGTCTTACTATCTGTGTCTTTCAGTCTAATATATCGCCTCTCCGGGTGAGTAATTATCAAGATTCTCTTCGCCTATCAAGGCGGCTACCTTCTCAACAACTTCGTCCATGGATACTGTATGTTGCTGCCCTTTTGCCATGTCGCGAATTATAATAACACCTTCGCGAACTTCGGTGATGCCCATAATAAGAGTGTAAGGAACGTTGAACTTGTCAGCCAACCTGAGCTGAGCTTTCATACTAGCTTTCCCAAGCGCGCCAACAGTCTTGATACCGCGGTCACGAAGTTTATTCATAAGTGGTAAACACTTCCTTTTGGCATCGTCACCAAGCTGAGCGACAAAGATATGTATAGCGTCTTTGGATGGAACGGTTACGTTCTCCCTTTTCATATTAAGTATGATCCGCTCAATACCTGAGGCATAACCAACTCCCGGTGTAGGAGGACCGCCCATCAGTTCTATGAGTCCGTCATACCTACCTCCGCCTCCAATAGCGTTCTGTGCACCCTGATGCTTGTCCCAGAATTCAAAAACGGTGCCTGTATAGTAATCGAGACCACGCACGAGCTTAGGATTCTCAACATATTCAATCGCAAGTTCGTCTAGGAAACCTTTTAACTTGGTATAAAAATCCACGCACTCAGGACATCTGTACTGATCAAATTTTGGTGCCAACTCAGCTAATATCTGACAATCTTCGGACTTGCAATCGAGAAGCCTCAAAGGGTTGTTGTGTAGCCTTTCTTGGCAGTTGCCGCATAGCGATCTTTCTTTGCCGATATAAAAATTCACAAGATCTTCTTTGTACTTGCCTCGGCACTTAGGGCAGCCGATATTATTGAGCTGAATCGAGAAAAGATGAGCAACTCCAAGATCTTCGTTAATTCTATTCGCAAGATCAATAATTTGCGCATCAAGAGCAGGATCGCTTTCGCCAATAATTTCAAAACCTATCTGCCAAAACTGCCTATAACGTCCTTTTTGCGGTTTGTCATAGCGAAAATGAGGCTCGATATAATAGAGTTGCACAGGCTGCGGCCACTCTTTCATACCATGTTGAATATAAGAACGTACAACACCCGCGGTACCTTCCGGTTTGAGAGTCAAGCTTCGTTCACCTTTGTCTTCAAAAGTATACATTTCCTTGCTCACAATATCTGTCGCATCACCAACCCCCCTTGCAAACACTTCTGTATTTTCAAGGATAGGAGTAGTAATACGCTTAAAACCTGCTTGTCTGGCACGATGACGTACAACCTTCTTTATAAAAGTGAAATACTCGTGATCATCGGGGAGTAAATCATGAATCCCAACCGGGGTCTGGAGTTTTTGTTGCTTCACGCCGCCATCATTCGTGTCATCAGACATATCTTTATCAGGTTTACAAAAATAAAGTGCAAAGTTAATTGTACCAGATAAGGCATTTAAGTAAACCTGTTTTTAGCCTGTATATTATTCCACGCGGCATATGCGGAAGGATCTTTTTTGAACCGGAAATATCCGGCAGCCGCAATCATAGCGGCATTATCGGTGCAGTATTCGATTTTTTCAGGCCATTTTACAGGGAGCGAAATCCGCTGCTTCACCATCTCGCGAAGTCTTTTATTCGCACTGACTCCGCCGGCTAGATGAACTTCTTCTGCTCCGTATTTTTCGGCAGCACGTTTGAGCTTCTCGGACAGGACGTCGCAAACAGCTTCCTGAAAACTCGCCGCAACATTTGCAGTATCGGAAATCGGCAAGCGCGAAACAGCCGTTTTGAGGCCGGAAAAACTGAAATCCAAACTCTCTTTGGAAAGCCATGCGCGCGGCAAGTCATACTTGTTTGGATCGCCATTCTCGGCGGCTTTTGAAATTGCAGGCCCTCCGGGATAACCGAGCCCGATTAGTCTGGCAACTTTGTCAAAAGCCTCTCCGGCGGCATCATCAAGAGTTTCGCCTATGATTTCGAAATCTAAGTGTCCTCGCATCAAAACGAGCTCATTATGCCCTCCGGAAACCGTCAAAATCACAATCGGAAACTCGAAATCATCAATATCTCTCGAAAGCCAATTCGCATAAATATGCCCATGGATATGATTGACCGGAATAAGTGGTTTCCCAAGTACCAAAGCAATAGTCGAAGCTGTCACGGTTCCGGTAAGTAGCGAGCTGATAAGTCCGGGACCCTCAGTAACAGCGATAGCATCTACGTCATCAAAATCCACTTCGCTCAGGGCTGGAACCATTTTTAGTATATGCTCGCGTGCGGCAACTTCCGGCACAACACCACCTGTTTGAGAATGTATATCTATTTGCGAATAAATCACATTTTTAGAGACATGACTCCCGTTTTCAACGAGAGCTACAGCGGTTTCATCACAAGATGTTTCGATTCCTAGAATTTTCATGTGTGGAAGTATTTTGCTTTAACAAGGCCAGTATATTAAAATCTAAAAAGACAAAACTCACAAACCAAATGGAGAAAACCTCAATAAAAATAGTAAAGACTCTGCGCAAAGCCGGATACGATGCATTTTGGGCTGGAGGTTGCGTACGCGATATTTTACTCATGCGTGAGCCGAAAGATTACGACATCGTTACAAACGCGAAGCCGGACGTAATAGAGGATTTACTCGAGCATACGATCCCGATAGGCAAAGAGTTCGGAGTGATTTTGGCGATTGTGAACGGGCACCATTTTGAAATAGCGACTTTTCGGTCTGATAGCGGCTACTCGGACGGACGCAGACCTGATGCGGTTACGTTTAGTCATCCCGAGGAAGATGCCAAAAGGAGAGATTTCACCATCAACGGGCTTTTTTATGATCCTATCAAGAAGCAAATTCTCGATTTTGTAGACGGCAAAAGAGATATCAAAGACAGACTTATAAGATTTATCGGGGACCCGCACGAGCGCATACTGGAAGATCATTTGCGTATAGTTCGTGCGATAAGATTCAAGACAACCCTCGATTTCCAGTACCATCCTGAGACGTATAGGGCGATCAAAAAACATGCAGCGCTAGCGGCCAAAGTTTCCAGCGAAAGGCTCAGAGATGAATTCGACAAAATAATGCTAGATGACAATCCGGTGGAAGGATGGGAGGATATGGAAGACACGGGTGTGCTTGGATATGTGATGCCTGAGCTTTTGGAGTTGAAAGGTGTTGCGCAACCGGTGGAGTTCCATCACGAAGGCGACGTGTGGGATCACACGATGCAGGCGCTCAGGTCTGTGCCGAAGACCGCAACTCTCGAAGAGAAATGGGCGGTGATGCTCCACGACGTCGCCAAGCCCCAAACATTCGCGCAGAAAGAACGCATACGTTACGATGGCCATCCCGAGAGGTCAGCCGAGATGGCCGAGGCAATCCTTCGTCGTCTCAAATTCCCAAAATATTTCATAAAACGTGTATGTTTTGCCATCGAGCATCATTTCAATATGAAGCAGATTATAGAGATGAACGCAGGAACCCGCATGAAATGGTTCAAAAAACCCGCATTTCCCGTCTTGATGACGGTATTCAAAGCGGATATCACAGGGACGGATCCAAGCGATTACTCGATGTATGATCAGCTCGAAGCTCTATACAAGAAGGCCGAGAAGAAGATCGCCAAAGAGCCAAAAAAACTCATCGACGGAGACGAAGTAATGAAGCTCCTCAATATAAAGCCTGGCCCCAAGCTTGGCGAGATTATGGAAGAGCTCCATGAGAAACAACTCGGCGGTGAAATCACAAACAAACGCACAGCTATAAAATGGATAAATTCTCTCAAAGAGTCTATGAAGTAGTCCGCGGCGTACCATACGGACAAACAATGACATACGGGCAAGTAGCACGTCTGGCAGGAAGTCCGCGTGCTGCGAGAGCCGTAGGAAATATTTTACATAGGAACCCTGATCCACAAAACATCCCATGTCATAGGGTGGTGAACGCACGTGGCGAGGTTTCACAAAATTACGCATTTGGCGGTAGCCACGCCCAAACGGAGAAGCTCGCACAAGAGATAATAAAACTATAACTTACACCATCTTCTTCTTCCTCAGCTCAGTTACAACATTCCAGTTATAAATCACAAATCCTCCGAGAGAGATAAATACCACAACCCAATTGAATAGAAGTCCGATATAAGGTATCGCGGAAAGCATGAGAAGCAGAAACAGCCCAAGTGCCATCCTTCCAAAATCACGCCAGAACTTACTGGTTTTGTTTTTCGGCATAAAAATAAGGCTGCCAATGATATAACCCGCATAGATTTTTGCCAAAACCCAATAGACGGCAAGAAGGAGCAGTAGCATCAGAGCAAGCTTAAACCCAACCAATGTAAAGATGAGCATTATAGAGACGATCGGCAGCCCGATAATAAAAGCCAGGCCATACAGTAGACTCTTCCAGTATTCTGTAGTGACAACACCGGTAGTGCTGCGGAACGAATAAGGTACAAGTAGCATCAGCACGAATCCAATAACAAGAAAACTCAGGTAAGACCAGATTTTCATGAAGATGAACCCTGCGCTGGTAACTTTTGAGGTCTCGTCAGCAATCTGCTCCTTCGCGCCAGACAAGCTGAAAGCAGACTTCTGATATGCTACTCTTCCTCCTACGATGCTACTATCAACAGCCAGTTGGCTCGAAGATCTATAGCTCAAATTCCCTTCAATGCGGGCATTGTCAGCAATATGTATCCCTGATTCGGAAGTAAAACTGGCATTACCAAGGATTGTGCCTCCGAACACAAGAGTAGAAGCAACAAAAGTCACATCACCGGAATAATTCCCGTTCAAATTAGCATTACCGGAACTGCCATAAACATCACCACCAACAGTGCTGAGAGTGGACATAGAGACGGTCCCCCCAACGACGATGACGTCATCTCCGACACTAGCATTGATATTAACCCAGCCTCCGGCCACGCGGACATCATCGGAAACATCTCCGGATAAGACGACTTGCCCTCCGGCGATAAGTACATCGCCTGCCACATTGCCTGCGACCTCTACATTCCCTCCAAAAATCAACAAATCTCCGTTAATATCTTTGTTTACAACGACAGTGCCACCAAAAACATACAAATCATCATCGTAGGAAGCGTCTAGTATCGAAGTCTCAGCAGCTTCAAAAGTAGCGGCGCGAGCAAGAAAACTGAGTCCGATAGCACTGAGGACAATAGCCGCAAGGGCAATAGCTGCGATAGTTTTTTTCATTTTGGTTTTTTGTTTTAAGAAAAGTGCAAAGAGACCTCTGCAAAAGTCAGTAACGTTAACGAAAAATGACAAATTTGTGCGAAAATTGCAAAAAGCGAAGATGGCGTATCAGATTAGATACGGTGATGAGCTTTTCGCAATTTGCAGCCAGATTGGTCATTTTGCAGTAGTTAATTGGCTTTCGCAGAGGTCTCCAAAAGCTATGATACCTAATTATGCAAGGATTTGACAAGACAAGCCATATGTCAAAATCACCATCGCTCTTTATGTCATTTTATTTTGACTTGGCTCTACCTGACCAAAAGCGCAACGTTCTCAATGTGATAAGTATGCGGAAACATATCCACCGGCTGCACATAAGATAATTTGTAACCTCTCTCCGCAAAGAACTTAATATCGCGCGCGAGATTAACAGGGTCGCATGAGACGTATACGATTTTTTTAGGATCAAATCCGCAAACTTTTTCTACGACTTTTTCTCCTAATCCGGATCTTGGAGGATCGACAATTACAACATCTGGCACTGCGGGGATGTCATATAGCTTGGCATCAACGTTGCCTGCCTTAAACCATGCATTCTCGATGCCATTGAGTATCATGTTCTGCTTGGCATTTTTGACAGCGGATTCATTCAGCTCGATACCATAAACCATCTTCGCATTATTTGAACAAAAGAGTCCGATTGTGCCTGTTCCGCAATATAGGTCAAAGACATTCTGCTCTCCGGTGAGTTCGGCGGCTTTTAGAACTTCCGCATACAAGACTTCGGCTTGTTTTGTATTTGGCTGAAAAAAAGATTGAGGTGAAATCTTGAATTTCAGACTTGTGCCATCAGGACGTTTGAGCTCTTCCTCCATAGTAGGTTTTCCATAAAGCAAATTCTCGTAATGTTGAGTCGGTACGCCGCGTTTTCTCTTGATTGCCGTCCAATAAATAGAGGTGACTTCCGGAAGGTCTTGAAAAAGTTCAACGAACTCTTTTTTGTGTTTGAACTCCGAGCTGCAAGTGACAAGATTTATCATAATTTCACCGGTATTCTTACCTTCACGGATAAAAAGAGAAGAAAGAAGTCCAGTATCTGTCTTGTGATTATAAAAAGACAATTTGTGATCGCGAACAAAAGTACGGACTCTTAACAAAATCTCTGCGGCAATCTCAGATCCGATAAAGCACTCCTCGACATCAAAGACATCGACTCTGCGACCGGCAGGGTGCAGTCCGACTCTTACTTCAGCGTCGTCTTTCGACTCATTACCGAAAGAAAACTCCATTTTATTACGATAAAGCCAAGGGTAGTCACAGCCGATGATCGGCTTAACAAGATCGGCACTGTCGGCAAGGCCTCCGGTATGCGCCAGAGCTTCGCGGACTTGATCTTCTTTGTATTTAAGCTGATCTTTATACTCTAGCATCTGCCATTTACATCCTCCGCAGCGGTCAAAATGCTTACATTTGGCATCGATTCGATTTTTCGCAGGCGCAACAATCCGTACAAGGTCAGCCTCGGCATAGTTCTTCTTGATTTTTGTAAGAGTACATTCGATTTTATCTCCGGGTATTGCCCCTTCAACAAAGACTTTTCTGCCATCGTCAAGTTGCCCGATACCTCGTCCACCAAAAGCAAGTTTCGTAATTTCTGTAGTTATTGTTTGACCTTTTTGAAGTTGCATGGGTAATATTCCTGTAAGGAGTCTTCTAAGAAAGCGCACGCATATTAGGAACAAATGCTCAAAATAACAATCCTAAAAACAGGGAAACTCAAAAAAGAGTATGAGGAAAGCGAGAAAGAATTCTTAAAACGCCTTCAGGCTTTTGCGGATATCTCTGTCGAAACGAAGAAAGATGATGACGCTGTGGCAAGGTCACTCGATCCGCAAACTTACATAATCGCACTGGATATTCAGGGTAAACAGTACTCATCGGAAGAGCTTGCTGAGATAGTCAGAGACCAGAGAGATTTCGGCAAAGGGGCGATAACTTTCCTTATAGGCGGCCCACATGGGTTTCCAGAGGACGTAATATCAAAAGCACACTTACGACTCTCTTTTTCAAAATTAACTTTTACCCATCAGCTTGCCTACATACTTTTGCTTGAACAGCTTTATAGAAGCGGCACCATCTTGAGCGGCAAAAAATACCATTACTAAGGACTCTCTAAAAACAAACAGCGATCTTAACCAAAATCATCACAACAATTCTGCTCATAGTCAGTAATGTCACCGGATACTTAATCGAGGACAACTTGTTCATGCAGAACAAACTCTATCACGCCGGCAGGATCGCATATATACGGACAATAGAGCCACTTAAACCGCAAGAACCTGTAGAAATGCTGTTTTTTGGAGACGTAATGTTGGGACGATACATTGCAACTTTGCGTTCAAGATATGCAGAAACCGAACCGACTTTCCCATTTACGAATTTGCCGGAAATAATAAGCACATACTCAAGCGAACCGGACATTGTGGCGGTAAACTTGGAAGGTCCTGTAACAGATTACCAAGTGTCTTATTGCGAACTGTGTTTCAGGTTTATGCCCGAGACGGCGGAATTGCTCGCTGCGCAGGGAGTCTCATTCGTTAGCCTTGCAAACAATCATATGCTTAACCAGGGCGAGACAGGATACGAGCAGACGCGAACGTATACGGCGGCTGCAGGATTAAGCTACGTTGGCAACCCGCGCGAGGTGAACGAGTTCTCATCATACATTCAGGAAATAAACGGGCAGGTAGTAGGATGGCTTGGATTCAATGAGGTTGAAGCCGCATTGGATTATGAAGCGGCGGTAAATCTGACCAAAGAAATAGCGGAACAAACCGATTTTACGATAGTAGCGATTCATTGGGGTACGGAATATGTAAACACGCCATCAAGTTCTATTCAGCAGCATGCGCATGATTTCGTAGACGCAGGAGCCGATATGGTTTGGGGAACTCATCCCCATGTTATACAGTCCATCGAAAACTACGGCGACGGAATGATTTTCTATTCGCTCGGCAATTTTGTATTCGATCAATACTGGTCGGCCGGAACGCAAGAAGGCCTTGGAATATATCTGAGCTTCACGGATCCGTCTAACCCGACATATCAGCTTATTCCGATTAAATTAGCCGAACCTTACAGGGGAGATCCATACTTGATGGACGAAGAAGGCGCGGCGGATATGTTGTCGCGACTTAAGAAATATTCAGAGAACATCGGTGTTATCACGGACAGCAATATGGACTTCTCAAGTGGAGTATTGAAGCCTTGGTAAAGAATTGATATACTTTCGTCAACAAATCCTTTAAATATTAAAAAAATGACAAAAGAAATGGCATTAAAACACTCGGGACTGGGGATAGCATCATTTGTAATCTCATTGGTCGCGGGAGTAGCGGAATTTCTCTTAACAATGGTGGCCGGGTATATAGAGATGTCTACCCCGGGTGGAATCAACGCTGACGATCCGATAGCTGGCATCATAGGACTTATGATGATAGCTGGCATCTTCGGAGCGCTTGTCGGAGTCGGTCTTGGCATTGCTGTACTTTTTCAGAAAGATAGAAAAAAAGTTTTCTGCATCTTGGGTCTCATTTTCAACTCGGTTATATTGATTGCTCTTGGAGGTTTGATGGTACTTGGCATGTCTTCTTAGTGTGAACAGGCCCTAATGGAGGCATGGCGGTAGGAGCACTACACTACAGGACGGCTCTGGCGCTGACGACAAAAAGATGGTATAATAACAGGAGTCAATAAACACAAAAACTCCTTAAAATATGAAATTCACGTCTTACGGGGCCGCAAGGGAAGTCACAGGGTCAAAGCATATGATAGAAATTGGAGGTAAGAAGGTTCTATTTGACTGTGGCATGTTTCAGGGTCGCCGCAAAGAAGCTGAGGAGAAAAACCGCAATTTTCAATTTATTCCATCGGAGATAGACGCTGTCGTGCTTTCTCATGCGCACATAGACCACAGCGGAAGCTTGCCTAATCTTGTTAAACAAGGATACAAGGGAGCAATTCACTGTACGCCAGCAACTCACGATCTCTGTAATCACATGCTCATGGACAGCGCATATATACAAGAGCGTGAATCGGAATATCTGAATGAAAAAAATAGAAAGCAGGGAGATGAATTGATCGAACCTATATATACTCAGGAAGACGCAACTCTTGCGCTGGAATATTTCAAAGAACAAAAATACAATGAGCCTTTTGAGCCTGTACCGGGGATGAAAATCACTTTTCGAGAAGCGGGACACATATTGGGTGCAGCTATGTTGGAGATAGAGGCGGAAGGCAAGAAGATCATATTTACAGGAGATCTTGGTCGCAAAGATTTGCCAGTTCTTAGAGACCCATACAAACCAGAAAACGCAGACATACTTATTACGGAATCAACTTACGGTAATAGGCTGCATGAATCTGTTGTAGAGGCGGAGGATAAACTCGGAGACATCATAAATCGTACAATTAAAAAAGGAGGCAAAGTGATAATCCCTGCATTCGCATTGGAAAGGACGCAGGAAATCGTATACGCAATTCATAAATTAGTAAAAAGCGGACGAGTAAGTGAAGACTTGCCAGTATATGTAGACAGCCCATTGGCAGTAAACGTCACTGAAGTATTTCGAAAACACAAAGAAGCTTATGACATCGAAACAAACAAAATCTTCGCAGATAATGAAGAAGATCCATTCGGGTTTTCCATGCTGAGATACATTACCAAGGTAGAAGAATCCAAGGCTCTAAATCATCATGTAGGACCATGCATTATCATATCGGCATCTGGCATGTGCGAATTCGGACGCATCAATCACCACCTCAAAAACAACATCGAAGACCACCGCAACACAGTGCTTATAGTAGGCTATATGGCGGAGAACACATTAGGCAGAAAAATTCTTAACAAGGAAGGCGAGGTCAAGATATTCGGAAAGCCTTACCGCTTAAATGCGGAAGTCGAAGTAATAGACTCATATTCAGGTCATGCAGACCGTTCAGACTTGCTCTCGTTCGCGACTCATTTGAAAGGACTTAAGAAAATTTTCATCGTACACGGCGAAGAGAAAGCTCAAATGGAGTACAAAAAAGCGCTCCAGCAAAATGGGTTCACTGATATTCAGATCCCTCAGCCGGGTGAAACTTTTGAAATCTAAAAAAGCTCATCCTTAGTTCGGCTATATTATATTCGCCTTGAGTTGGCGAGATCTTTCGGGAAAAAATCTTATCCACATTTGAAAAAACGCCTCAGATGCTTCAAGATATGAATGAATTCAAGACGGAATATCATTAACCAAATAAAAAGATGAAAGAAATAGTCAAAACTGACGCAGCACCACAAGCGGTGGGACCTTATTCGCAAGCGGTGAAAGCAAATGGATTCGTATTTTGTTCGGGACAAATCCCATACACACCGGCAGGCGAACTGGTTAGCGAAGACGTCTCCGAGCAGGCTCGCCAGTGCATGAACAACGTCAAAGCTGTATTGGAAGCAGCAGGCTCAGGGCTTGGGCAGATAGTTAAGACAACGATATTTCTTAAGGACATGGGTGATTTCAAAACGGTCAACGAAGTTTACGCATCGTTTTTTGAGGCAGATTACCCGGCGCGTGCTACAGTGCAGGTAGCCAGACTCCCATTGGATGTAAAAGTCGAAATAGACGCAGTCGCATCCGTCGACTAAATCCTACACCCTACACTCATGAAAATGGACTTCGGCGGCACCATAGAAGATGTCGTGACAAAACAAGAATTCCCAATGGAAAAAGCTCTCGAAACGCTAAAAGACGAGACGTTGGCAATTATTGGATATGGAGTGCAGGGGCAGGCTCAGGCTCTTAATCTGCGTGACAACGGATTTAATGTCATTATAGGTCAGCGCAAAGGGGGTAAATCATGGGACAAAGCGGTGGCAGACGGATGGGCGTCGGGAGAGACACTATTCTCAATAGAGGAAGGGTGTAAAAGAGGAACGATACTTTTCTATCTATTGTCTGACGCAGGACAAAAGGTGGCATGGCCAACGATAAAACCATACTTGGTAGGAGGCAAAACCTTATGTTTCGCGCATGGATTTTCGCTCGTATACAAAGATCAAACCAACGTGGATCCACCTCAGGATATAGACGTAATTCTTGTTGCGCCAAAAGGTCCTGGAGTATCTTTGCGCAAGCTTTTTGCGGAAGGGAAAGGTGTGAATTCGAGCTATGCGATACACCAAGATAGTTCTGGCAGCGCGCGTGAAAAAGCTTTGGCAATAGGGATGGGAATAGGGTCGGGGTTCCTTTTTGAAACAACTTTTGAAAAAGAGGTATATAGTGATCTTACAGGAGAACGCGGAGTGCTTGTGGGCGCAGTTTGTGGAATCATGGAAGCTCAGTATAGCGAGCTTCGAAAACGCGGACACAGCCCGAGCGAAGCTTTTAACGAGACTGTAGAGGAGGCTACACGTAGCCTTATTCCGCTGATAAATGAGCAAGGAATGGACTGGATGCTTGCCAACTGCTCAACAACGGCGCAGCGTGGGGCTCTCGACTGGCGTCATGAATTTAGGGCGGCGACAGCTCCGGTGTTCGAGAAGCTTTATGATAGTGTGAAAGACGGTACGGAAACACGGATAGTACTTGAGGCGAACAGCACTCCGGACTATCGCGAAAAGCTCGAAGCGGAACTAAAAGAAATGCACGACTCAGAGATGTGGCGAGCTGGAGAGACGACTAGGAAGCTGAGGCCTGAGAATAGCTGATTTTTAAAAAAAAGCACCACTTGCAACGGCTAACAAATTCCGCAATAATAGTTTTGTTCTGAAATCAAAACAAACGGACCAAGTCGGGCCGAAAATTTTACTAGCCACATGCAGTTACTACCCACTAACTACTAACTAAATATTCATGCCATATTTTCAAATATTTCTACTGATAGCAAGCGTATGGGCCATAGGCCGGGTATTCCGGCAGTTCAATTGGCCGCCATTATTTGGCGAAATCCTTGCAGGTATCATAGTAGGACCAGTTGTTCTTGGTGTCGTTGAGGAGAGCGAGGCTATCAAAGTTATGGCAGAGCTCGGAATATTCTTTCTTATGCTGCACGCAGGACTGGAAACAAGTCCAAAAGATCTTTTCAAAGCCTCAAAGAGAGCGGTACTGGTTGGCGTAGCGGGCGTGGTTCTGCCTTTTGCATTGGGACTTGGCGTGTCTCATCTTTTTGGATACTCATTCACGGAGTCTCTCTTCATAGCAATGGGGTTGTCGATAACGGCGATTGCAGTAAGTGCGAAGCTTTTCAAAGACTACGCAATCATGAATTCCAGAGTGGCTCATATCACTATGGGCGCGGCGATTATAGATGACATATTGGGACTCATACTCTTCTCGGTCGTGTTAAGTATTGCAGAAAAAGGGCATATAGACGCAGTGGAACTCAGTATTTTGATAGGTAAGATAGTGGCATTCTTTGGGATAGTGTTGTTTCTGGGCAAGAGGTTTTTCAGGCAACTTAACAAGGTGTTGTATGCTGGGAACAAAGCTTTTACTTTTACGATCATCGTAGCATTAGGCTTCGGACTTGTAGCGGAGGCAATAGGTCTGCACATAATTATAGGAGCATTTTTGGCAGGTCTTTTTCTCAGGGAAGAGATCATAGAGGTCGGACTGTTTAACAAAATAGAAGATAGAGTTTACGGGCTCTCATATAGTCTATTTGGGCCAATCTTCTTCGCGTCACTGGCTTTCCATTTGGATTTTTCGGCTTTCAAAACAGCGGCGCTATTCACAGTTGTCGTAATATTAGTTGCGACTTTGGGAAAAATAGTTGGTTGCGGACTGGCTGCAAGAATGACCAAATTAGGACCAAAAGAGTCTCTCGGCATCGGACTTGCGATGAACAGTCGCGGCGCGGTAGAGCTGATTATAGCGTCAATCGGGTTGGAATACGGAGTTATCGGTACTGAGGTATTCTCGGTTTTGGTTGTCATGGCGTTCGCAACGACTATAATATCCATTATAGGACTCAAGCCACTTGTTAAATATTTGCCTGTAGGTACGGCGGACTCAGTCCCAAAGCACGAAATTTAACCAAAACAAAAATGTCACCAAACACAATTGTACTGGCGAAGTTGGTAGGGCCTATCATGGTTTTTGCTGGTCTTGGGATCGCGATCAATAAGAAGTTAATAAAGGAACTTCTGGAAGATTTTATAAAAAGCACAGGTCTCATGTTTCTCGCGGGCATGTTTGCGGCAGTGATAGGAATGCTAATGGTAACGAGTCATACGCTTTGGAATAGCGTTCCAGCAGTCATTCTTACCGTATTGGGATGGATGTCTGTGCTAAAAGGTGCGCTACTAATGATATGCCCGCAGCACATGATACAGCTGACAAAGAAGATGAAAAAGATGACAGATGCCTACGTTGTAATCGGTATTATTTACGTAGGACTCGGACTCTATCTGGGATATGTGGGATTTTTTATGTAAATAAACGCAGTAAAAAGCCACATCTTTAATTGGCGGGCATCAAACAAACAATATAGCGGCGATAAGAGATACAACAGACAGTCCGAACCAAACGATATAATTGTATTTGATGTTCGATTTGCACTGCGATTTAAGGATAGAGGAGATGTTTTTGACGTCCATCTCAGTCAGATCATTGCCTGCAAGTCTTTCAAAAAGGAAGCGGTCAGTACAAATCTCCCTACGATGATTTTCGATAGAAATACGTACATAGAAGAAGATAATATAAGCAATAATTCCGCTGTACCACGCAGTATTCACGGCTTGATCTCCGAGGGGTTTAAGAAAAATAGTAAGACGGAAAGAGACGCCCCCGATCAGTCCGAGGACAAACAAAAGCTCAGCTATGAATGGAATCCTCTGCCAATAATGAGAATGTTCCAGGTCGTGCTTGTTCATAAATCGCATGGGTTAGAGGCTCCTTGCGGGGCTACTATTTTAAGATCTCTATCTCCGTTTCCAGCTCCATCCACTGCGCTTCTTTCTTCACGAGTTCTTGCTCTATTTCTGATATGCGTTTGGTCTTTTCTTCGGAGAATTCATTGTAATGCTGTTCAAACCACTCCAGCAACATTCTTTTTTCCTCTTCTAATTTGGCGATGCTGCGTTCAGTCAGCTTAAGTTGCTTCTCCGCCTCTTTGATTTTCATCCTGAGCTCTTTTTTCTCTTGTTTATCAAGGTTCAGAGTCGGATATTCGGTGAGACCGAGATCTTCTTCGATATCTCTCTCAACATGGTGGACATACTCCTCGTAATTATGATGGTAACGTTTTACCGATCCGTTCTTCACCTCTACGATCCCACTCGCGACTATTTCTACAAATGTGCGATTATGACTTACAAGTATCACTGTTACGTTAGAGTTCCTAAGCGCCATAGCTAGCGATTCGACGGTTTCAAAATCCAAGTGATTTGTCGGCTCATCAAGCAGGATAACATGATTTTTTTGCAACAAAATCTTGGCCAGACACAGCCGCGCTTTTTCGCCACCGCTTAGTACCGGAATCCTTTTCTTAAGCCCTTCATCACGGAACAGAAAATCCCCAGCCATTTCAAAGATATCTTGCTCGGACACGTCTTGCGGCGCTACCATTTTTAAGTACTCTTTTACGGTTGTATCAAGATTCAAAGTAGCCGGTATATGCTGCGCATAATAGCCGATATTGATATTATGACCCCACTTGTAATTACCTGAGAGTGCATCCAATTCACCTGCAATAGTTTTGAGCAAAGTGGTTTTACCTTGACCATTATCACCAAGCACGGCAATTCGTTGACCACGTTCGATTTCCAGATTGATGCCTTTGGCGATGGATTTGCCGCTGTATCCAATTTCTAAATCGTCAATATCAAGGGCGATACCTTTTTTGTCTTCCACCTTAGGAATCTTGATACGCGTGGTCTTGAGTGGATGCAAAACTTCAATAGTCTTAAGTCTTGCAATCTGTTTGAGTTTTGATTTCGCTTGCGACGCCTTGCTGGCTTTTGCGCCAAATCTGTCCACGAACTTCTGCAGATGTTTCTTCTCTCGCTCCACCTTGACGTTATGCTTGCCTACCATCGTTAACTGCTGTTCCTTGTATTCCAGATATTCCTCGACGGAACGCGGGAATAATGTCATGCGGCCATGTTCTATTTCCAAAGTCTCATCGCAAGTTCGCTTAAGGAACTCGCGATCATGAGATATCAGCAAGAAACTGCCATTATAATTTTCCAAAAATTTCTCAAGCAAGATCTGAGTCGACAAATCCAAGTAGTTGGTCGGTTCATCCAAAAGTAGCAGATTAGGGTCCTTAAGAAGCATGGCGACAAGCTTAACTCTTGTTTGAAAACCACCGGCTAAGGAAGTCACTACGGCTGTTAACATCTCGTTTTTGATCTGGAATCTGCCTGCAACCATGCCGCATTCCCAATCCTGTTTGCCGCTGGATCTCATAAGAAAATCGACGACAGTCTCGTCATCTCCGTATTCGCTGTGCTGAGTCAAATATCCGATTCTGGTCCCGTCATGAACGTTCACGTTGCCATCATCGTAATCTTCGCTGCCAATAATGATTTTAAAAAGAGTGGATTTGCCAGCACCATTCCTACCGATGATACCGATTTTCTGCCTGTCGCCGACAGTAAGGTCAGCGTTTTCCAGAATCATCTGCGGACCGTAAGATTTGGACAATTTATGAATTTGCAACAACGTTGCCATGGATAAACTGCTTCAAAAAAATAATCTCGTGAAGGATAGCTCTAAACCTCGATGTTCTCAAGTAAGAAAAAACTGGGGCCTCTGCGAAAGTCAGTAACGCTCTCGAAAGATGAAAAAATCGAGCGATTTGCAGCCGATTTCCCATTTTGCAGTAGTTAGTGATCTCTCGCAGAGGACTCTATTAAGCAGCTTTCAATTTAATGCCGGGAATTTCGGTCAAATATCTGGTGGTGTCCGAAGGGTTCTTGGCTGATTTGACCGCAAGGACATCCTCCATAAGCAGACGTACGGGCGTCGGTATCGGCTCTTGATTAATAGCATCCTGAGACCTGATGTCGATTTTCTTTCCAACCAATTCGCCCGTCCATTTGTCTTCCGGTTTGCTGCCGGGTTGAATTTTTGCGAAATGTATCCAGTCGAAAGGCGAGAACACCGCGGCGGTTCCGCAATTGCCAGCGGCAACGAATTTGCCACTCGCGATCTCTCTCAAGGTTACGCGCCTTTCTTCGACTTCCCAACCTCGATCGCGAGCTTTCTCCAGAATCAATGCGCGCGTATTGCCGGGTAAGATATCACCATCTTCCAGGGATGGAGTGATAACTAGGTAGCGTCCATCGCCAAGATCTTCAAAGAAAATAGTATTGGATGCGTTGGTCTCGCGGACCTCGGCATCAAGCATGGCGTCATCACCGAGCCCATCTGTAACGCGGTCGACATAAAGTACGCCTACTGGGCGGTGAGGTGCTTCGTCGGTCCCGACATTAAGACTACAGACCGTACGAATGACAACAGGTGTTGGTCCATAGTTTTGTACGCCTTTACTGTTTCCAGGTAACCCCTTTCCCGAACGTACTTGAGTAGTTGGGACGCCAAGACCCTTGCCCTTAACATTCCCATCAGGGTCTCGCTCAATATCGCCAAAATAACTTTCAGCAGATCCTATTGGAGTAACTTCGACAAAGAATCCTGCGATTCTGGAATTACCAACTCTCATCTGTTTACCAACATCAGCCCCGTGAGGTCTTAAATATAGGCGACCATTTTGCGGTATAAAACGAGCATTCTGCTGGCATACTTTTAAGATAGCTTCTTCGAATACCTCAAATGGAACAAATTTAGTTCCAAGAGTACGTGCACTCTTCATCATGCGATTCCAGTGCTGCTCAAGTCCAAAAACATAACATTTACCATCTTCTCCCCATTCCGCCGTCATACCTTCGAAAAAAGCTCCTCCGTAATGCAGTGCCTGCATGTTAGGAGGAACGGACAACTCGGAATACGGAACAACGTCAATATCGGTCCATTGGCCGTCGAGGCATGTCGCCGAAATCATCACGTCGGTTTGTATCAGACCTTTTTCAGGATGACCAAAGCCTAGTTTGCCTCGTTCATTCAAGTCCTCAAAAATATCCTCATTTGCCGCAAGTGCCTCGCCAAGCGGATGCGCAAGAGGCCTGACTTCGGCATAAGCGATTTGATCTGCGGGCAATGGTCGTTTGACTCGGGAAAAAGGACCTTTCGGACTCGGATAAGCTGAGCCGGCTTCATCTGGTAGGTCTGTTTCTATTTTGGAGCCAGCATCAAGGCCCCTCCTGTGAAATGTTAACAAAGCACCGGCGGGAAGTTCTGCACTTCGTATTCCTCTTACTCTTTGAGCAAATCCGGCAGTAAGAAGTCCCGGCATCAGAGCTGCGTCTCGGCTTACAACCAAAGGATCGTCTCCACGC
>Ga0210044_10000567_pt1 | contig 56110 bp, 49 predicted proteins | sample CryGey13umfilter_2_FD_183959 | JGI IMG/M metagenome (GOLD analysis project Ga0210044, IMG submission 183959) | Groundwater microbial communities from aquifer in Utah, USA - Crystal Geyser 4/9/14 3 um filter (SPAdes) (version 2) | ecosystem: Environmental > Aquatic > Deep subsurface >...
CCCGGTGCTCCGCCCGCGCCCGCAACCACGCCGACCCCGCCCGCCGGACCCACCCAGGTCCAGGCGACGGTGCAGCACTCCTTCGGGGGAAGCTGGACCTTCGCCGGTGTGGTGATCGCCTGCTTGCTGGCGATCGGTCTGTGCCTCTGGGGCGTCACCTGGACGCTCAACTGGGGCAAGGACTTCCTCGGTGCGGGTGTCGGCCACGCGGTCGAACAGCACCAGCAGGAGCAGGACCTGCTCAACGATGGCAAGATCTCCATCGAGATCGGAATGCCCGACCTGAGCGCCTCCGGAGTGGAAGCCGACAGCGCCTCCTTCCGGGTGACGGCCGAAGGCGACGTCACCGGCCTGCGGATCCCCCCCACCGGCACCAGCTCCCCCTGAGCTGGCACCACCCCGCCCTGCGCATACGCGCGCAGGGCAACGAAGCCCCCATGCACCACGTGCTGGGGGCTTTCGCATTGGTAAAACGTATGGGGAAACTGAGGCAAACAACTTTGAGTCGGCTCAATGAGAATCCAGCCGATCTCATAAGTTCGTTTGCCTCAGTTTCCCCTTTAATCTATGCTACAATCCTTTTTGATATGAACGAACCAACCCGCATCAACAAATATCTTTCCACCCATGGGTATTGCTCCCGTCGTGAAGCAGATCGGCTCATTGAGCAGGGTAAGGTTTTTATTAACAACAAGGTGGCGGGGCTCGGAGATAAGGTGATAGACAGAGATGATGTGCGTGTTGAAGGGCGTGACCGCAAGAAACCACCACAAAAAATTTACCTCTTCTTTCACAAACCTGTTGGCTTGATCACCACGACAGATCACAAAAAGAAAGACAACGTCATCGACTTCATCGATTATCCTGAACGTGTCTTCCCTATTGGACGACTGGATGTGCAAAGCTCGGGCCTGCTCCTCCTCACCAACGACGGCGTGCTTGCCAACCGTCTCATGCACCCCCGTTACGAGCACGAAAAAGAGTATGTTGTCACCGTCTCTCCAGAACTCAACATGATCGATATCGGTCGACTTCAGTCAGGAATTGACCTCGAAGACGGCCCCACCCTTCCAACCAAAGTACGCAAACTCGATTCGAACCGCTTTGCGATCATTTTGAAGGAAGGGCGCAACCGGCAAATTCGTCGCATGTGCGAAGCACTCGGGTACAGCGTCATTGCCCTCAAACGCACCCGCATCGGTACCGTTAAAATGATCAGCTCCTACCCTCCTGGAAACTGGCGACATCTTACTGAAAAGGAAGTGAGAGATTTAAAAAAACTTGTCGGGTTAGATCCAGGACCGGCGCCAAAACAAAAGAAGAAAAGAGGGAAAAACTCATAAAAACCCAGACAGACAACCTGGGTTTTTAAAATTGAATATTGACCTCCTACTGTTCTTTTGTTAATCTCACTTGTCCCTCAGGACACTTAGTTCTCTCCAAGAGGTGAAACATGGAAAAGCGACTTGTTCAACTTCCAGATGGACAATATGTCGTCGTCGATGCGCTCGGACACAGAATCTACAAGACGTTCATGGTCGTAGGTTCTCGATACACATGCGACAAGAACTGCCCTTACTGCACAGCCAAGATCACTCTCTGGCCTGGTGGAAACAACCACTGGGAACAGATGGCATCTCAAATCGAACGCTGTGAACGTGCCGGGATCAGGTTCGAATACCTGACCATGTCCGGGAATGGCGAACCGTCCAAGAACCCCATCGGTGAGCTTCGTGAACTGCGTGACGTCTTCGACCGGTTCCCGCATCTGTTCGAATATCGTCGGTTCCAGACCAGCGGCAACATCTTCTGGAATCCAGAGATATTTGCCTTGTTCGGTCACGACCACGTGTTCGAGATCACACGCGTCAGCCTAGATTCGGCCGAAGACATGCAGGGTCTTTGCTACAACCGCGACTACACACAAGCGCCTGCCTTCCAAGAGGCACGAGTGGTGTTCAACCACTGCCTACTCAAAGCCAACTACCACAGGCTACTGGAAGACATCGACGCCTACATACAACGATACGGCCGAGTCCTGCACTCGCTCAACCTGAAGATCCTGAATACCAACACATTCGACGAAACCCAGTTGAGTAGCCGGTATTCCCAATGGATCTTGGATACTGGTCTCGGCAAGGGCGACGTCGACATGGTCGTTGCGGTCATGAACAACCACTTCGAACGAGTCAACGACTACAACCCGTTCTTCGACCGCTTCGAATGGCGACACCCCTCGGGCATGTTGATCACCTTGTATGCGAGGCGCACCCCCTACGGGCTGCCCAACATCGTGTTCTACCGTGGTGCGCTAGTCGACTACAGTCTTCACCCACAGCACATCGAACTGCCTGAAGACGTAGACCTCAAGGCTCTCTTCAATGCAGCACCCGAGGTGGCGCGTGTACGCACCTGATGTACCCGATGTTCGCCACAACGACCACAGATGGATGGAGAACTTCCTGATCATCTTAGATCGTCGAGGTTGCAACAAACGATGTCCATATTGCACTGCCAAGATCACAAACTGGCCATGTGGAAATGACCGGTTACATCTCTTGGCAGATGTACTGGAAGGAATTCAGGAACGCGGAACCTTGTTCGATTACCTGACCATCTCTGGCAATGGCGAACCAGCCTTCTATCGACCAGAGACTCTTTCCTTCCTCAGAGAAGTGATCGATACACACAGAAAACCTTTCAGGTACCTACGCATCCAGACAGGTGGACATCTCTTCTTCGATCCAGTCAAGTTTGAGTACTTCCACGATTTCATCATGGAACTCACACGTGTGGCTGTCGACCCAGAAGAAGACATGCGTATCCTCGGATACCGCCGAGATCATACACGCACGCACACCTACAAAAGAGCTACAATCGGCCTGAACCACGTATTGCTCCGTGCCAACTTCCCTACGTTACTTGATGACCTTGAACGCTATCGAGATCAGCTAGGTGACAGGCTTCACAACGTGAACCTGAAGATCCTCAACGTGAACACGCGCGTAGACGAGCGCACACGTACAGGCGAGGTTTTCAGTCCGGAAGCAAGATGGATTCAACAACATGCTCTACTGGCTGAAGATGTGGATCGTGTCATCGAACAGGTCTCAGGTCGACTCCCCCTTGTGGGCACCTATAATCCGATCACAGACCAAGTGGTATGGGATCTCCATGGTGTCCCCTTGGTCATGGTGACCAAGCGCCAACGCTACGGGCGACTTCACGTCACCTTCAACAAAGGTGAACTCATCGACTATCTCTTGCGACCAATCCCTCTCGACGATCTTCGTTGAGAAAACGGCTCCTGGCCTGAAGCCGCCGGCAAGGGCATCGCAAACCCGACAGCCATCATGCTCTCGTTCACTGAGGCCGTCCTCAAGCGCCTCTGAACAACGAACTCCTGCATCTGTAGGAGTTTTCTGATACTCAATTATGATTCGACTTGTTTGATAAGTCTCTTTGTAAGTTCAAGGGGTACGCCCCGCAAGCTTTCCACTGTCCCATCCATGGATGCAATTGAATTCTGAAGCGCAGGGTGCTCAGCTCTGAGTCCACCAGCGCAATGCATCACATCCCCTTCTAGAATAAGTTGTTCAATGACGGCTTCCGGAATGTGTTTAAACTGAATGCGAACAACGTCGTTTCCCTCAGCACGCATTCCTGTTTGGGTATGCGTGGCAACAATACCGTTGACGACCTCCACAGGTTGGTCATTATACGAATGCAAAAATGCACGGCACTCCTCTTCATCTCTTGGTTTTTCTCGCACGTGACCGTTGACGACCACGATCTGATCAGCTGTAACAAGAACGGCTGGTTCATGAATCTTTGGTAAAAGGGCATCTGCTTTGGCGTGAGCGATCATGCGTGTGAGCGTCTTTGGATCCTCATCGCGAATAGTCTTCTCATCGATATCTGGCGACAGGGATTCAAACGTAGGAGTGATCTTCGCAAACACTCTCTGACGAAATTTCGACGATGACCCAAGGATGATTTTCAACGTATTCATAGTAAGATCATTGTAACAAAAGTGACTCATTTAGACGGATGACTGACTTCTTGCACCCAGACACCCCTTATGCTATCATGCCGTCGCTGCACAAAAAGTAGGCTCATCCTACGCATGTAAAACGTTCAGAATTGAGTAAGATTCAAATGGATGTTTTGCAATCAAATCCTTTCAAAATGAGATGAGATATTCGTGAGAGCTGAGCACTCGACCAAGGTGACCTTAAATGGTCATTGAGGGAGAGCGCGGAAGCACGAACGGATAGATCGCTCATTTTGGAAGGATTTGTATGGACCGGTGGTGTAGCCCGGTTAACACGTCGCCCTGTCACGGCGAAGAGCGCGGGTTCGAATCCCGTCCGGTCCGCCACGTAAAAACACTGACTTCGGTCAGTGTTTTTACGTGACCACGTGGGCCACCGTAAGTTTTACGGCCTTTACGTGGCTGGATCGTATCCCGATCGTCAGTGTTCACGTGGCAAGCCATGCATCGTAGAATATACTTATATGTTTTACGTTTATACACTCGAAAGCGAATCATCAGGTAAGTGGTACATCGGTTACTCTAGTGATTTGCGTGCATGACTCCAAAAGCACAACCAGAACGGAAACACATCAACGTCGAATCGTGGGCCATGAAAGCTTATCTATTATGAAGCGTACTTTATGAAGGAAGACGCCATGGGTCGCGAGAAGTTTTTGAAAAGCGGATCTGGATGGAGATTTCTCAAAAAGCAATTGAAACATTATTTAGATTCTAAATAACAGAAAACCGCACCCAGAGAGTAGAAGCGCCGGTCGAGCTGAGCTCGAACTGGGCGGCTTCTGCCCGGCAGCTGCCGGGTCTGTGGGATGCGGTTGATGGTTCACGACCCCGTAACGGAGAAGATGCCGACGTCGTGGGTCATGATCATGTTGGGCGCGTAGGTGTCGTGAAGGAACTGGCGAAGGGCAGCGACCACCTCGGGGTCGATTGAGTCGAACCCGCGCTCGAGGAAGAAGCTGATCAGATTGCACCCCTGTCGCGAATCGGGATCCACACATCCTGAAATGTCCACGGTACTTGAGAAGTTGTGGCGATGCAGAACACGACCAGAAAGGTCGAGACTGGCGAAGCACTTGGCCACGTCGTCATCTAGGGAGATCACGTGGGCGCCAGCCTTCACATGTGGCCCGAAGGCTTCGTGGACGGTATTGATTCCGCGCTTACCGTGGTGAACCACGACCAGCTCTCGTCCAGCTGCGAGTAGGTTCGCAAGCGACCGGCTCATACTGCTCGTATAGTAGAGCATGTGGCTGGCGATCACGAGATCATGTTCATGATCCGGGACGTATTCCTCGGCGTTGCCTTGGACGAACCTTACACCCGTCAGCCCAGACTTGTCGGCGAGCTGCCGAAACTTGTCGAGCTGTGGTTGGTACGGATCGACACCTGTGTACTCAATTTCCAGTCCCGCGGCCTTGAGAACGCGGATGACTCGGAAGCTGGTCGAACCCCAGCTACACCCGATGTCGAGAACCGACAACGGACGACCGGTGATCCTCGATGCTTCGAAGAGGTGGAGGTGTCGCGCCAGCCACGCTTCGAAGTCGTGCTTCTCGCTTGTTGTTTCCAGCCACGAGGTGTAGGGACCCTCTGGCTCAACATAGATGAACTGCTCGAAGGGTTCCAGACCCATTGTATCCTCGCGATAATGGTGAGAGAAACTTATTTTCGCCAGACAGATGCGTCGAAGCGACGTATAAAAATACCTATTTTATTGGAAAATGTCAATCCCACTTCGCCTATCGGCTACGTTTGGGACATGCATAGTTTAGAAAGCTTCCACTTGAACCCAGACGCTTCTTGCATAAAAAACATTCGGACGATGGTCATTGAGTCTTTTTTTGTTCCACAAGATTTGCGTGTGATCTCATGTTCCGGCGACAAAAGAAAGAATCCCATTGTAAGGGTATCTCACAAAAGCTGAACCCGAGCGCTAAATCTATTGACGTCTGTTTTTTGTTGTGTCAACCTATTCCTCCACCTTCAACTGAGGTTCTCATGAGTTACCAAAGTGATGACGATGCTCTGCGAGCAGCGTTGGGTGGCGATACGTCAGCATTCCGCTGGTTGGTTGAAAAAGAGCAACAACGCATCTACATGATCATTTACGCACAGGTGCGAGACCACACTGTTGCAAAGAGACTGACGGAAGAAACGTTCGTCAAGGCGTATCAGAACTTGGATCGATGTCCTCGTGGATTCTCGATCTGGCTGCAACGCATCGCCATGAATCTGTGTATCGATCACCAACGTCGTACACAATACGAAGCGCAAGATTCGTTCGTTGCACGCGATGAGGATACGCAAGGACAAGCGCACCAATCCGATACAAATCAAATCGCCAGACTTCTCTCAATGATGGAACAGCTTCCACACGCACAACGAGAAGTCATCCAACTGCGCAAGATTGATGACCTCACATACCGAGAGATTGCCGAAAGACTCGGGATCCCGGAAGGTCACGTCATGAGCCGTCTCTTCTATGCTCGCAAAGCACTCCGAGCCGCCCTCAAGACATCGGAGTGAACTCCCTTGCCCACACAACCAACCACCGCCGGTCACGAACCGCACCCTACGACCCCACTCCCCCACATGCGACGTTTTGCGGGGTTTCGTGTTTATATCTCGATGTTTTGAATTTATGATAGGATATTTTTCATATGAATATTATCTCTCTGAATACCTACATGGGGCATGTATTTGAGCCTCTCATGGATTTTATTGAAACACATCGGGACTCTACAGACGTCTTTTGCTTTCAGGAAATGATGAGCTCTGACGACATGGAGCTCAAGCACACCGAAGGCACACGGCGCCTGAACCTGCTCCAAGAAATCCAAACCCGTCTTCCAGACCACAACGTTTTTTTCGACGCCACACAAGACGATTTTGAAACAGACACCCCGTACGCTGGGCAGTCAAAACTTGGGTCTGCTATTTTTTATCGCAAAAGTTTGGATATGCGTGAGACGGGAAGTTTCATGATTTGTAATGCGTACAACACCTTTACCCCACCTGACTACTCAACCCTCGCGCACAATGCGATCTACATCGTCGTGAATCAAGATGGACATGACTATCTTATTTGCAGTGTTCATGGAAACTCCGAACCCGCAAATAAACTAGATTCTCCATTCAGAATCGAACAGTTTGAAAAGATTCGTCACTTTCTCAATGCACGAAACGAACGCAGAATCCTCATGGGGGATTTCAATGCCATGCCAAACACGCAGAGTGTCATGATGTTTGAAGAAGCTGGGCTCAGAAACTTAGTCCGTGAATACGACATCAAAACAACTCGTGGATCAAACATGCGCAAGCTCTTTCCACAGTATGAACACGGCACCTACGGATTCCAAGAATTTGCTGATTATACGTTTGTGAGTCCTGAAATTCCTGTTACATCGTTTGACGTCCCAGACCTTCCGATCTCAGATCACCTACCGATGATACTCGAGATTGATACCACCACCGTTGTTTAAAACATTCTGCTCTACAAACAAAAACTACCCTTCGACAGGTTCGCTGTGGTGAGTGACTCGAACACAAACTCAGGGAGGTTTTAAAATCTATTTCTTCACCATCGAGCAGGACGTTGCACACCACTTGCCAATCGTGGCAAAGGCGGCGCCGATGAGCCAGCCCCAGATCGCCCACTGGACGATACCGAGAATAAAACTCGTGAGGTTCATTCCACTCCATCCAAGGACAGAGATGCGCAGGAGATCCGCATGAAGTTCCTGTACATCGGCTGGAACGACGAATCCCCAGAAGTGGCACACAACGTAGGCAACCACACCGAGTCCGGCAAGCGTTGCCCCAAGATGTTTTTTGCAAAGCATCATAAAGAAAAGCGTTAAGAATTTTTTCTTGCAAGTTGGTAGATGCTCAACAACTCATCTCGAAGATGCTCGCTTGCCTTTCCCTTGGTCATATGTGACTTCACACATGAATTTAAATGCTGATCAAGGAGATGTGCATCAAGACTCTTGAGTGCTCGTTGGATCGCGAGGGATTGATTCAAAAGATCAACGCAATAATTTTTTTCCTGAATTCCTGTTTCTAACTTCTCGATCAATCCTTTCAGAATACGCACACGGTGGATGGCGCGCTGTGTTGTATCTCTTGGCATATATGTTATGATCATAATACCCAAAGGGGTATTATGCAAATATCGAAGCGTACAATGAAACTCGTACTGATGGCTGTTCTGTTCAGCAGTATGTTTAGCTTTTCTCCATCCCATGTTGCGATGGCAGCAGATGCATCCATGGCACCGATAGAACAGGAAACTCCTGCTCAAGAGCTGATGCAATGCGAACAAAACGGTTGCACACAAGAACATCATGGCTGTGCAAAGCATTGCCTGCGTTCCCCTGTGGACCACGCAACTGTCACCATGCTCCCTACGACTCACACGAATCAAGATCTTTCAGCAGTATCGAACAAAACTGTTCAATTTTATCAACCAATCCAAACAGTTGGACTTGTTGCGACAGATGAACGTGCAGCTCCAACACACAAACTTCTTAGATCAGTGATTAAGCGAGAATAGACACGAAACAGATAAGAGCGTTCCTCTTAGTCTATATGTTTCGTGTTTTGTATTTAGCTATCCTGATTCTATGAAAAAGAAATCGAATAACTATTTGTGGGGCATCCTTATTGGACTCGTGGTTTTAATCGGCATTGCGGTTTTCTCTTCGTCCGCCGCTCTCATCGATCCTATTGAGGATGCTGAACTCACCATCTCTGACATGACTTGGGACTTCGGAGATATTCCTATGTCTGAAGGGGTCGCCACTCAATCCATCTCGCTCACAAATGATACGGATCAAACGATTACTGTCACGGGGATGGAGACCTCCTGCATGTGTACCACCGCACAAATTGTCCACGCTGACGGAAGTAAAAGTGGCCTGAAAGGCATGGTGGGGCATGGTGGTAGCTCAAACCTTTCAGAAACAATCCAAGCGGGAGAGGTTGCCACGCTCTTCGTCAACTTCGACCCGAATGCGCATGGACCTAGCGCAACCGGCCCCATCACACGCAACGTCATGCTCAGGACAAACAGTCAATCACAACCAGTCATTGAACTTACGTTTTCTGGCAATGTGATCAAGTAACCTATGAGATATCTTATCGGCATCATTATTCTTGGACTTGCTGTGTGGGGACTCATGACACTCACAAACACTCCAGCAATAGATTCCAGTGCGACAACAACCTTCCTCTTCGAAGAAACAGAGTATGACTTCGGGGTTCTCAAACAGAGCTCTGGTATCAGCACGCATGACTTCCCGTTCACCTATCAAGGTATAGAAACGATTCACGTTACAGGTCTCCCAACGAGCTGTGGATGCACGAGTGCCACCATCAACCCATCCGTACTCGATCCTGGAACCCCAGGAACGATCACTGTTTCTTTCAACCCCAATCTTCATGCTGAGCCAGTCGGTCACTTCTACAAGACCATAACACTTCTCACGGACCCCCAGCTCTCCGATATCCCAGAACTAAAAATCTGGGCAGAAATCGACTTAGATCTTGGATCCGAATTCTTCTCTCAAGAAATTCATGAAGGTGAAGTACTGCTCCAAACGGAAAATCTTGCTCCTGAAAAAGACTATCGAACAATCAGCGCTGTAACGCTCAAGGACGCCTTGGACGACAAGCATTTCTTCTTGGTTGATGTGCATATTCCAGAACAAGATCACATCAACGGAACAGATGCGGTCATCGCCTATGACCAGATTGCCAATCACCTGGATAAACTCCCCAGCGACAAAGACGAAGCCATCGTTCTCTACTGCCGCAGCGGCAGTATGAGCCAACAAGCCGCTCAAACACTTGCGGACCTAGGCTATACCAATGTCATTCACCTCGAAGGAGGTATTCAAGCGTTTAATCAACTTTACTGAGGGGGACTGAGGCAAACAACTTTGAGTCGCCTCAGTGAGTAGCTGGGCGATCTCATAAGTTCGTTTGTCGAAGGCTCCCCTCCAAGTGTTTTATCAACTTTAATAACACTCGTATGCATAACGAACATGAACCCGAAACGAAGAAAGAAGCAAAAACCATCTCAATCAAACTCCCCCGTCTTAAGCTCCCTTCCCTCCAAGCGGGTATCCTGATTCTTCTTATCCTTGTCGGAGTCCTTCAAACGGTTCAACTGTATGGGTTGAATCTTCAGATTGCTTCTGGCCAGGTGAGTGCCAGCAGTAGCAGTGTGAGTGCATCTAGCTCAAGTAGCACAACAGACTCTGTCACCTCTTCTCTTCCAAGCATGGTTGGTGGCTGCTAATCCGTGCATATGGAAAAAATAACACGTTCCTATGCCGCTGGTTATCTCCTTCTTGGACTCATCCTTCTCGTCGGTGCCCTCCTAATCTGGAACGCCCGATCTACCCTCGAGCTGCAGGTCGCACAAGAGGAGGAGGCGGCACAACCGGCAGAAATCGAACTCACCCTTATTGCCCCATCAACGTGTGAAGCCTGCACGGATGGCAATATTCTTCTTGATGAGATCCAGAAACTCGATATTCGTGTTCTTGAATCAGAGACCTTTCTGAGTGACTCTGATGAAGGCATCGCACTGATTCAGGCATACAACATCACCCGGGTTCCAACGATTTTAGTGAGGGGCGAATATGACAAAGAAAACGTCCGAAGCGCCTTTGAATCACTTGGTGGTGATGTTCAGGACGAAACACTTGTGATTGAAATCTCACAGCCAGTCTATCTTGATCTCGCACGTAATGAGGTCGTTGGACTTGTACATGTCACCTATCTCACTGACTCAAGCTGTACAGACTGCTACGACCCAACAAAACACAAACCCATTTTGGAGAATAACTTCGGTGTCACGATCCAATCGGAACAGAGCATCGATGCTGGATCCTCAGAAGGTCAAGCCCTCATTGCACAATACGCCATCACACAAACACCAACTGTCTTGCTTTCCTCACAGGCTCTTGCGTACAGCAAGCTCTCAGAATCGTGGGCACAGGTTGGCACGATTGAAGAGGATGGAACATTTGTCTTTAGAAAGAATTCAGCGCTCGGCGCAGTCATCTACAACGATCTAGAGACAGGTGAACTTATAAGACCTGAAACAGCTGAAGAATAACGTATGAACACATTTAAACAACACAAAAACCTTCTTAGTATTCTGATTGCCGTCTTCGTCATGAATCAAATTGCAATTGGAAGTGTGAGCCAGGCCATGGGCGCAACGCACGGTCTGATGGCTGGCTTGCTTGGAATCTCTACGGCGAATGCGATGGAAATTATGATGCCTGTTCCGAACGAGGACGGGAATACAACCCATCTTCAGATGATGCCAACGATTACAGAAGTGATGGGCGAGCCTGGATCGGGTGATGCGGTCACAGATGCCATGACCGTCATGATGGCTACTGGCACCCCCTTCTACGCACCTGAAGGAATAAGTTTTGATGATCCGGTCGAATCGTTACAGATCTGGGGACAATATGAAAAGACAGAAATCGATTCAACCCTCATGGAACGCTATCAGAAACTCATCACGATTTTTCCCTGCAACTTCTGCTGTGGTTCCGCAAATAACGTAACATTTGCTGGCAACTGTGGTTGTGCCCACGCAGGTGCGGCGCGTGGATTCTTCAAGTACATGCTTGCCCAGTATGGCGATACCTACTCAAACGACCAGTTATTTGGTGAAGCCTATCGATGGCAGGCGATTTGGTATCCATCTGGAGTCGTCGAGGACTATCTCCTTGCCACAGGACGTGGCGACGTGCTTGGTCATAGCTCACATGGTGGAGCAGGTACAGATGGGGCGCACGGGATCGCATTGTAATACGTATGTCACGCATCATTGTACTCATTCTTCTTATCGCGGCGATCGTCGGGGGTGGTTTGATGTTCTATTCGAGCACACCTGCTCGCATCATGACCACCTCTTCGCTTCTCGACCTGGGCGAGATTGACCAAGCAGGTGGCCCTGTCACAGCGACCGTTGATATTCGTAATGACGGAGGACAACCACTTGAGCTCTATCGGATTTCAACGAGTTGTGGATGCACCACCGCTCAGATGGATCTCTCCCCTCTTGCGAAAAATGAGACCCGCACACTCACGGTGACATTCGATCCGATGGTTCACCCAGACCAAAGCGGTTCCATCACACGCGTTGTCTACATTCAATCATCCGATCCAGATCAACCGGAAATCGAGATTGACGTGATTGGGACTGTTCTGTCGAACACAGATCTATGAAACACATTCTCACAATCCTTCTTCTTGGCGTTGTCCTAGTGACAGGGGCACATGTTGCCCATGCTCAAGAAGAAACAACACCAACCGTTGCCGTCTTCTTTAACGAAGCCTGCAAAGATTGTGGTGAGCTCGTGAAAGAAACCTACCCAGCATTGTTTGCCGAATACGGGTATGAACTTGAATTGCACGACTACATCAATAATCGATCAAACCGCACGCTGCTCACACAAACCAATGACGCATGGGGTGTTCCGTTTGAACTCCAAAGTCATATTGAAGTCTTTGTTGATGACAACCTTCTTATTGGAGGACATGTCCCACTCGACACGATCCGATACGTCCTTGAACACCCGGATGAATATGAACGTCTCCTGGTCTACCAAGACAACATGCACGGCGAAGAAACAGCATACCGTGTGTGGGACTTTACAGGTGACATAAAGACCTACCCGATTGATGAACCGATCACCACGTATCTTCAAGAAGCTAAACCCGCCTCACAAACGCAAATTTCCAAGCGTGGGTTTTGGGGACTCTTTGCCATCATCACCAGCTCGGCATTCCTTGATGGACTGAATCCGTGTGCGTTTGCCGTCCTGCTCTTCTTCATTGGGTTCCTCTTCACGATTAAAAAAACACGGGCGAAGATCTGGAAAATGGGCCTCGTCTACATTGGAGCCATTTATCTCGCCTACTTGCTCATTGGTCTTGGTATCGCTCAAGCGATTATCATCTCAGGTGCTCCCCACCTCATGGCGAAAATCGGCGCCTATCTCGTCATTGGACTTGGGGTGATCCAGTTCCTTGGTGTGGTGTTCCCATCGTTCCCGATCAAGTTGCGTATTCCACTCGACACAAAGGCGACCCTTGAGAAATGGATGTACAAGGCCACACTTCCTGCCTCGTTCATCGGAGGCTTTCTCGTTGGACTATGCACCTTTCCGTGCTCTGGTGGGATTTATGTCGCCATCATCGGCATGCTTACTGCGCAAAGCACGGCTGTGCAGGGGACCTTCTGGATGCTGTGGTACAACCTGATCTTTGTCTCCCCACTCTTCCTCCTTCTACTCCTCGCTTCAAACAACAAGACGACGGAAAAGCTTCAGCGTCTCGAACATGCGCAGTCTGTGCCTCTGAAACTTCTTATTGCTGGATTCATGATTGCTCTTGGAGCCATCATCTTGATCTTCTTCACCTAACGCTATGGATTTCCTTCCTCTTGTCACAATCCCCGTGTTCTTAGTGCTTGTCGCTCTGACCAAGCCATCTCTTATGAAATATACCGGCTGGAATGTCTGTGCTATCTGTGTCGCCGTCTCAGCGACATGGGTCACGCTCCTGTTTCTTCTCTGGCGCGGCTTCATTCTGGATACAACCTCAATTGCTATTCTGATGGGAATGAGTGTCACAGGGTTCATGTACAAACTTGAGACGTATTACAATGTGAATGCACTAAGGCATCTTTGGATGGCAAGACTTGTGACAGTCTTAGGAGGATTCTTAACCGTGATGCTGATCGTGGAACGCTCCTGGCAAGGGGCACTTGTCAGTGGAATTGGATCTCTGATCGGGCTCGTTATAATCAGTTTTCTGCTGCAAGGAACAACACACCGAGAGGCTGTGGAGTCTGCAGGCGATGGGGTCAAAAAGTCACTTCTCAAAAAACTTGATAACTGTTGCTGATATGTACAAAAACCTCTTCTTTATCCTTCTCCTCATTATCGCTGGAGTAGGTACTGCATTTGCTTTTAACCGTACAGAACTCCTTCTGATACAAGACACCTCACCGGTAAGCGAGGACGTGGTGCCTACAAATTTGGAAACAGATCTGTATCAGGAACAAAATGGCATTGAAATTACGATTGAACGCATTGAACAACGCGAGGACGTCACCGTTCTCACACTAGGCTTAAGCAATCACCGTTTCGATCTTGGGCAGGATGTGATCTACGAACAGGCGACCCTCAATGGTCAAGCGTCCATCTCCCACACCATCCCAACCAATGCGGTGGGTGGACACCATGTGGAGGCGGAAGTGTTGTTTGAAAAAACAACAAGCGGGTCACTTGTGTTGACGCCGGTTGAGGGCACAACATTCACCTTCAATAACCTATGGTAGAAACCGCCTACACCATAAACGGGATGACCTGTGGGTCATGTGCAATGAAGATAGAAAAAGCCGTTCACGCCATGCACGGCGTCCAAAAAGCCCACGTCGCATTCAAAGCGAAATCACTCACGATCACATCTGAAAATGGAGTGGGCAGACAACAACTCGTTGACACGCTCGCCAACCTTGGCCACTACACACTTAAAGAGGCGACCGATTCCACTCAGGAACCAGCCATCTACTCTGTGCTTGTCTGGGGAATTCTCGGAGGAATGCTCATTTCTCTCATTTTTTACCTTATCCAAGCATTTGGCATGCAAAGCTGGACCCTGCCGATTGAGTTCATGACGGATAACTGGTATCTCGTTCTCCCCTTGATTGCTGGATTTGCAACGCAGGCAGGACTGTTTCGTGCCATACACCTACTCACAAAGCACGGTGGAGCTGGTGTGGTGGCTGGTTCAGGCAGTGTCTCCGGTGGCGCTATGCTTGCGTGCTGCCTACACAATCTCGTTCCTTTGTTTCCTATTCTCGGCGTGAGTGGCCTTGCCGCATTCTTCGCTGCCTATCAGACACAGGTATTTCTCTTGAGTATTGCCGTGACCTTTACAGGTGTCGGATATATGCTATGGAAGTACTCTTCAGTTAAACGTGCGTGCAAAACGCACCATTAATCTATGAGTCTCCACTAGAGCCCCTCGCAAAACACGGGGGGCTCTAGTGGATTTTCTTTTTGTTTGGTACTATCTTTTGCAGATTATGCCCACGAAACTCAAGCGACTCTTGTTCATACTCGCAGTGGTCACCATTTCACCCATGGGCGTGTTTGCGTCGTTTGCTTCGTCTGTCAATGCATCGAGCACACCAGGCTTAGAGATGATGAACATGCATTGTGCGGTAGAGAATGGATGTCAGGACCAGCGAAAGAACTGCCTTGACCATTGCTTGGAAATGATGAGCACGCGAGAACAAACGTCCGTTGCACTTCAAAACACAGAAATCAACACCGCATTCGTTACAGACAAAATCCGCACAGTATTTAGTTATGCAGGCTCCCTCGTACCATTCTTAGAACATAGACCCCCCATAGACCCCCGTCTCACCCGTTCAACCGTTCGAAGAGAATAGAGGAGTAGCAATCGTGTTATTGTTATTCATATCTATTCTTTTTTGTTATGGCAAAAACGTATTTGTTCCATGTGAAGGGAACAACCTGTACAAGCTGTGAAGTGGTGATTGAACGGGAAGTTCGTGAGTTGGATGGTGTCCTTGGCGTTGATGTCTCGCACGCAAAAGGTGTTGTCGCGATCACGATGAAAAAGGGGCACCCAATCCATGCGGCGCAACTTGAATCTCTTCTTGGCACCCATGGGTATCAGTTTTCTAAGAAGGAAAAGGAACTTCCGCCTCAACCTTGGAACTGGGGACGCATCGCAACCATTGTCGGAATTGTTGCGCTCACCTATTTCATCTTAAGCAAGGCTGGTTTCCTCACATACAGTCCAACCATTGACGGAGGAAAGGGTCTTGCAGGTGTCTTTCTGATTGGTCTGATTGCCTCCGTCTCCTCCTGCACAGCTGTCCTTGGGGGGTTACTCGTCGCTGTCTCTGCCTCCTCAGCAAAGCAAAATCAGAACAAGAGTCTCCGTGAGCGCATGCGCCCACACATTCTCTTCAATGCAGGTCGTCTCATTGGATTTCTCTTTTTCGGCGCCATCATTGGACTTGTTGGATCGCTCATCCAGCTTTCCATTGGCTTCAATGGTCTCCTCATCTTGATCGTTGCCCTCCTCATGATCGGGCTTGGGGTGAACCTCCTTGGCATCGTTCCAAGAGGAGTTTCTGTGATTCGTCCACCCAAGTGGCTCACACACAAAATCCACGACCTCAGTACTTCTCATCATCCGCATGTTCCATTTGCCCTTGGAGCACTCACCTTTTTCCTCCCCTGCGGCTTCACCCAAGCCATGCAGCTCTACGCTCTCTCCCTTGGCGACATGAAATCCTCTGCGCTTCTCATGGGAGTGTTCGCCCTCGGCACCCTCCCTGCCCTCCTCGGAATCGGTGCAATCACTTCCTCCGCAACGGGTGAACGCCTCAAAAAAATTACGGCTGTTGCCGGTGTCCTTGTGATCACCCTCGGCATCAGCAATGTCCAAAACAGCTTTGCTCTCCTTGACTGGCACCCCTTCGCCTTTACGGGGCAAAGCTATACAGTAGATGCATCAGCTCCCACCATGGTCGGTGGTGAGCAACTCATTCAGATGGAGGTGAGTGAGCGTGGACTCTACATCCCAGATGAGCTCACCGTTGTTGAGGGCATTCCTGTGCGATGGGAAATCTTTGGTGCGGACTTTATGGGCTGTGCAGACTCACTCATCATGAGAGAGTTTGGAATCAATACTCACCTAGATCCCGGGTCGAACACGGTCACATTCACCCCAACACAAACCGGACGATTCACTTATAGTTGTTCAATGGGAATGATTCGCGGAACCATGTACGTTATTCCACAGGAAACATTGTAAGAATAAACCTTACTTGAGGGGAGACTGAGGCAACAACTTTGAGTCGGCTTAATACGTATCAGCCGATCTCACAAGTTCATTTGCCGATGGCTCCCCGAAATACAAATCTATGAAAAAAATTCAATTCGGTATTGAGGGGATGCATTGTGCGTCATGCGCAGTAAAGATCGAAGGTTCCCTCGGCAAAAAATCAGGGGTCCACTCCGCAAACGTCAACTATGCGCTCGCAGAAGCACAGGTGGAATTTGATGAATCCAAACTCTCAGAGGAGGATCTCCACAAGGTCATCAAAGATGAAGGGTATTCGATCAAACCCGAAGCAACGGCACACACACAACACAATGCCCATGAGCACATGCAAGGAGGCACGAGAGCAGCAAAAACGAAAACGCTTATCGCCGCCCTCTTTGGGATTCCCGCATTCATCCTTGCGATGTTCATGATTGAGCTTCCTGGAAGCGTGGCGGGCATGAGTCTCTCTGGATGGATTCAAGGTATTCTCGCAAGCATTGTTGTCTTGTGGCCCGGCATGGAATTTCATCGCACAGCGTTCAAGCAGGCGAAACGGTTTCAAGCTGGCATGGATACCCTCATCTCGATGGGAACACTTGTCGCCCTTGCCTTTAGTTGGTGGCAGCTGTTTGTAGGTGGCGAGCTCTACTTCGAAACAGCGGCAATTATTACGGTCTTTATTCTGCTTGGTCGTTACTTAGAAGCAACGAGCAAAGGAAAAGCCAGTGAAGCCGTGATGAAGCTCCTTGAGCTTGGGGCTAAGCGTGCACACCGACTCTCAAGCACAGGTGAGATCGATGAAGTCGATGTAGACGAGCTAAACGTTGGTGATCGTGTCCTCGTGAAGCCAGGTGAAAAGGTTCCTCTTGATGGAACCATCATGGAAGGTGCTTCCTCGGTTGATGAGTCCATGCTGACCGGTGAGAGTCTCCCCGTCGGCAAAAAGGTCGGTGATACGATCTATGGAGCGACGGTCAACCAACAAGGTTCGCTCACGATCCGAATCGAAAAACTCGCCGGAGATTCTGTGCTCGCACAAATTGCGCAACTCGTGAAAGATGCACAACAGAACAAAGCTCCGATTCAAAAACTTGTTGATAAGATCGCCGGCATCTTTGTTCCGATTGTCATCGGGATCGCTTTACTAACCTTTGTGGTTTGGATGGTCGTGACAGGTGATGTGACGGCCTCCTTGCTCCCTGCGGTGGCTGTGCTCGTGATCGCCTGCCCCTGTGCCCTAGGCCTTGCCACCCCAACCGCCATTTTGGTTGGAACAGGTCGTGGAGCCAAGGAAGGAATCTTGATCAAGAACGGTGAGGCCCTTGAACGCGGACGTAATCTGGACGTGATCATGTTCGACAAAACAGGAACACTGACGGAAGGAAAACCTCTTGTGACGGACCTCGTTGCCTTTGGTGTCTCTGAGGAGGAAGTCCTCTCCTTGGCCGCCGCAATTGAGACACACTCAGAACATCCTCTTGCCCAAGCGATTATAAATGCGAGCAAGGAAAAGAAACTCGTACTTGATTCCGTATCCAATGTTGAATCCATCACCGGAAAAGGAATCCAAGGCAGCGTGAGTGGAAAGATCATCTCCGTCGGAAGTCCACGCATGATGGAAGCACACCTGTTGCCAGAACAAAACGCACACATCTCTCGACTTCAGAACGAAGCCAAGACGACGGTTGTGGTCACACGTGACAATCAGGTGATCGGCGTCATTGCCATTGCAGATGCTCCAAAGCAAGGTGCGGCTGAAACGGTTGCCCTGCTTGAAAAGAATGGACTTGAGGTCGTGATGATCACAGGGGATCACACAAAAACTGCTGAAGCCATCGCCGAGAAACTCGGCATCACCTCCTTCGAAGCAGAAGTTCTACCTGAACAAAAACTCCAGCTTGTTAAAGACAGACAACAGCAAGGTAAGCGGGTCGCCTTTGTCGGGGACGGGATCAACGATGCCCCTGCGATCACACAAGCAGATCTTGGTATTGCTGTAGGGACTGGCACAGACATTGCGATTGAAGCGGGACAAATCGTGCTCGTCGGTGGTGGGCCAGAAAAAATTCCGGTGGCCATAGACCTCGCAAACAGAACCTACACCGTCATCAAACAAAATCTTTTCTGGGCCTTCTTCTACAACATCGCTGCCGTACCGCTCGCAGCCCTTGGATTCCTAAACCCCATCATCGCCTCAGGAGCCATGGCCTTCTCCTCAGTCTCCGTCGTCCTGAATTCGCTCAGATTGAGAAAGTAGTCGTTCAACAAAAACCCGACTTGGGGGGACTAGGTCGGGTTTTGTGATATCATTCTGGCCGTATGTACGCACTTGAAATCAAAAACCTTACAAAGCAATACAAAGATAAAACCGCTGTGGATAATCTTTCTCTCACCGTGAAGCGTGGAGAGTTCTTTGGTCTTTTAGGACAAAACGGAGCTGGAAAATCTACAACAATTCACTGCACTACGGGAGTCGCCAAGATCACCGAAGGGAACATTACGGTCATGGGTCACGACGTTCAAGCAGAGTACCAACAGGCACGTGACGCCGTCGGACTTTCTCCCCAAGACTTTAATGTGGATATTTTTGCGAAAATTGAACATAGTCTCGACTACGTCGGTGGGTACTTCGGCATGCCAAAGGAAAAACGCAAGGAACGCATCAATGAACTCTTTAAACTTCTTGGGCTTGAGGAATTTCGAGGTAAGGCGTTTCAGGAACTTTCAGGTGGATACAAGCGTCGCTACATGCTAGCACGCGCACTCATGCACAACCCAGATGTATTGATTCTTGATGAACCTTCCGCTGGCATCGATGTTGAACAACGTCTCGCTCTTTGGGAATACCTCCGGACACTCCATGGACAAGGCAAGACAATCATTTTAACGTCTCACTACCTAGAAGAAGTTGAGAAGCTTTGTGATCGCGTGGCTGTTATTCACAAGGGAAAACTTATTGCTGACATGACAAAGGCTGAGTTCACACAAAACGGCAATACACTAGAGGAGACGTACCTTAAACTCACAAAGGAAGCAAAGGTATGAACATGATTCGACTCGGAGCCGTGACCAAGCGTGAGGTACAACGATTCCTCCGTATCCCCGTACAAACCATGATCTCGCCGTGGATCTCAGCCACACTCTATATCCTGGTGTTCGGCGTGATTATCGGAGAACGTATCGATTTTCTTGAGAGCATTGATTACATCGATTTCGTCTTCCCTGGCATCCTGATGATGCAACTGATCTTTGGCGCCTACGGACAAAGTGCATTTTCACTCTTCTTCCACCGATGGACCAAGACCATTACCGAGATGCTTGCCTCCCCTCTTTCCTATACGGAAATTGTGCTCGGCTACATCATCGGAGCAACGACGCGAGCCATTGTTGTGAGTGCGGGTGTCTATGCGATCGCCGTCCTCTTCACCGACGCCACCTTCGCCAACGTCCCTCTGTTCTTCTTTTATATTCTCGTCGTGGCGATTCTCTTCGCTCTCATCGGACTCTTGATCGGGCTCTGGGCAGAAAAAATGGAACAGCTCAACATGCTCCAGACCTTCATCATCACTCCACTCATCTACGTCGGTGGCGTATTCAATAGTATCGACATGCTCCCAGAAAAGATTCACTGGCTCGTAAAATTAAACCCAATCTTCTACATGGTCGACGGAATCCGTTACTCCATGATCGGATACTCCGAAAGCAACTTGCTCTATGGGGCCATAGGTCTTGGAGCAGCCTGTCTCATCCTGTTTGTGATCGTGATACATCTCTTCAAAATCGGTTGGAAACTAAGATCATAGAGACTTCTGCAGAAGTCCATTTCGATGACAGACTTGCCAGAAGCGAGCGAGACGTGGTGAAAAAAGTTGAAGAATAGCAGAGCTATTTTGAAACTTTTTTCACCACGTCGTAGCCGCTTATGGCGGGTCTGGCGCGAAAGAGGGCTTTTGCAGAGGTCTCCATAAGAAAAAGGCGCTGCGTGCGCCTTTTTTTGTTACATCCTTGCAACGTAGAGCACGGCGTCCCCGCGCTCGAAGTCACAGAACGTATCCCACCAAGCCTGGACATTGCCATCCCGGTGCATGGGCTTCTCACCGTAGAGCGGCCCACCGTAGAAACCCTTATGGATCACTCCGTCCATGTTCAGCACCTGAACCAGCGCTGCACGCGTGTCGATGAGCTCCTGATCGACTCGACCACCATCAGGGTTGGGCAACACCTGACTCGCACTACCGGCCACACTCGCCCACACAATGGACGACTGCGTCCGCCCTGCGAAGAATCGCATGCCTGGCACCTCATACATCAGACCAGCGGTGGCCATCCGCTTGAGACCACATCCCTGGAACGAAGGGATGATCATTGTACCGGCGATGTAGACCGTATCCATCAGCGGGAATGTCAGCAGCATGAACCCGATCAGCTTACCGTCGTGGCGCATGGTCAGCACCGATTCCGCTTCACGCTCATGGGCAGCCACATCGTCGATGAGCACCTGGTCCACGGACCGATGCAAGGCTGCAGCCGTTACCTCGACAAGCTCCTCGAGCCTGGTCAACTCGAAGCCATAGTGCACCTGATGCTTGATGGCCGTCGGCTCATGGCTCCAGTTACCCCATTCATTCTCGTACATGACTCTCTCCTGTATAGTGTTTTTCCAGCGGTGAAACCCAACGATTGAGTTGCACCTAAACAAAAACCACTCCGGAAGGCCGGAGTGGTTTGATGTCTAAGACAAAAATCCAGCCTTCTAGGAGAGGCTGTTCCACCAGTTACACTGTACGAGCTGGAATTTCATAGTGATTAAAGCGTAGCACACTTCAAAAATACTGCAAGTAGCTTTTTTAAAAGACTATGTTAAGATTCCACGTGAATAAAATTCTATGAAATACATACGCATTATTGCCATCGTGGTCATTCTTCTCGTCATTGCAATGGCTTGGCAGATAAGAGGTCGTGTGAACACCTCTGATCGTTTCCACACGGAAATCTATACGGAAGCCGAAGGAACACAAGCCATGAACCTCACAGCATCTGGTTTCCGAGAACAAGAAGTGAACGGTGAGCTGATTGGTTCGTCCAGCTACCTCCGTATCGAATGGACCGCACCGGAAAAAGAGTACAATCACTTTCTTCTCACCATGACTAACCATGAAACAGGATGGTCAAAGAAAGAGTCTGGCGAACACGAACGATTCAGTCTCGATATTGGTGACTTGGAGGCAAACACAACATATACCCTCGTGTTACAAGCCTGTCTTGACCCCACATGTGAGCGTTGGTATGCATCTGACACGGAACTCACGGCGACCACACCTAAGCGCTACTGGCAACTTGATGGTGAGGCAGAGTACCTCTATGGCCTTCAGGAAGAGGCGTACCAATTTGTTGAATCAGACCTATTGAGTGACGACACGTTTGGTGAAGCTGATGTGATTGTCGAGCCCACAGAAGTTTTGGACTGGAACGAAAATTCGCTCATACTCGACAAAGCAGTCATTTACTGGATTGATGGGAGATCCTATGAACGTCGAATGATGATTCCACTCATGCCCGCTCCCGCATCATCAACCGAATACATCAGCGCTACACTTCTTAATCCATAGATTGAAGAGGCTTTAGGAACTGTCCTAAAGCCTCTTTTTGATTGACAAATACGGAGTGATTCCATTAGAATCGCTTTATCGTGCTAGTAAAGAGGGACTGGTGCGATTCCTACCAAACACTCCCCCACAGACATCCCTCATCTTCGGAGCAGAAGTGTCCCAGTTGCAACAGCAGCCCACCACGCAGTCCCAGCCCACGCGGCAGGATCCCCCCCTGCCCACCTTCACGACCGACCAGAGCCTCACGAGGCTCAGTGTCGACGAGGTGGGTCGCACGGCTCTCCTCCACTACAACGGTGACCCCAAGGCCACCAAGGAGGAGCGTGTTCACACCTGGCAGGCAGTCGAGGGAGGCAAGCGCCTCGCCATCGGCCGCGCCGTCCTCGCCTTGAACAAGGCTCGCATCAACTGGCGCAGCTTCGGAAGCCTGATGGCGATGCTCGAGGCCGCCAAGGCTCTCTAGCCACCTGCCATTCGGCGGGATACGAATAAACCCCGAGACAACGCTCGGGGTTTTCTGATTTTGAGGAAACGAAAGCACCCACAGCGTGTGGGTGCGTGAGAGAGTGAAGTCCTACCAGTTTTCGAGGACATCTTGGAGGCGTGTGCGGGCAGCTTGTGCCTCCTCGCGGGTGCCGTACTGCATTGGCAGCGCATCGCCACCAACCAGTGGCAGCAGCTCCGGCGGGAAGAGCTGGTGAAGCTCAATCTTGCCGAGCACCCTCGGCAGGAGGGATGGATGGTCGAAGAAGATGTCACGGACACGTCCGGACGGCATCGACATGTCCACACTGGCCACTGCCCAGATTGCACCATCCTGGCTCAGGTTGGTGTACCACTCGATCGGAGCGTGGGTCTTCACCCTTGGGTGGAGACTGAGTCGTGTCCCTACCGTACCCCGCTGACACGGGACCTGAGTCCCGTCCAGTTCTTCCACCTTGATGATGTAGGAGGAGCCTACACCCACATCCCAGCTCGGGTAGCGGACAGTGACGATGTCACCGTCCGAGGAGAAGCTGCACCCGACAGGCCAGGGCACCTCCGTTGGGAGATCCGCAGCCTCCACAAGGTCAGCAATCTGCTGCTGGATCGCTGTGGAAACATGACCCTGGAGACGAGGTGCGTGGTTCACCTTTTCTTCCAGCACATCGAGCGCCCTTTGACGCTCTACTGTGTTCATTGTTGTCATCTCTGCTCCTTGGTGAAGGGGTTTGAGCCAACGCAAGATAGTACAGCATTTTTCGTCATTTGTCAACCATCACAAGGTCTATTCCCTCACCATGAATGCCCCCTAGCACCATCCCTAGGTGCATGCCTTTTTTAATCTTGCGGGCTTCTCGCAATTTTTTGATTGATTGTTTTACAAACGTCGTCTCCTTTTGTGTCTTCATAACAAAAGGTATCACCCCCCATCTGAGGGCAACCCGGCGTGCCTCTCGTTCGTCTCTCGCAGCCACATAGAGCGGAACCTCTGGGTGCATTTTCAACGACGCTTCCGCCCATGGTGCGAGTTCATAGGAAAGGACGACCGCATCAATGGCCCCCTTGTTCGCCATGAGCTTAATGGTATGCGCAAGTGTTTCGAGCTGGTCAGATGGTCGAGTAGTATCCACAAGGACGTCATCAAACGGCGACTCCTCTGCCGCCTCGATGATACCCGCCATCATCTTTACGGCTTGCTTTGGATACTTCCCCGTCGCAGATTCGCCTGAAAGCATCACGCCATCTGCATGATCAAACACAGCGTTTGCCACGTCTGAAACCTCTGCGCGTGTTGGCCGTGGATTACGGATCATGGAATCGAGCATCTGCGTAGCAACCACCACAGGTTTCCCAGCGAGACGAGCGGCTTCGGTAATCTCTTTCTGACGAACAGGGACCTCTTCTGCAGCAATCTCGACACCTAAATCTCCACGAGCAATCATCACCGCATCTGTTGCGTCTAAGATTTCACTAAAGCGATCGATCGCCTCATGCTTTTCAATTTTGACAATCACCCGAGGCGGCATCTTGCCCTTCGGTGTGTGTCGCCTTAAGAGGCGCTTAAGGGCAAGCACATCCTTTGCCTCCGTCACAAACGAAAGCGCCACCCAGTCCACACCGAGATTCACCGCAAACACCGCATCTGCTTTGTCTTTCTCTGTCAGAGCCGAAACATGCAGGGTTGAATCAGGAAAATTCATTCCTTTGTGGGAGGTTATAACTCCACCGTCGATAATCTTTGCCTGAATTTTTTGACCTTTCACGGATTCAACCACCGCACCAATAAGCCCATCATCAATGAGCAGACGATCGCCTTTTTTGACGTCCTTGTGAAGCCCTTTGTAGGTCACAGGAAGGATGTCGTTTTTATATGTGTCTTGTGCGGTTGAAAATGTAACGGTCTGCCCCGCCTTGAAGACGACCCCTTTCTCAGGAAGGTTGCCTACTCGAATTTTTGGTCCCTGAAGATCTCCGATGATTGGGATATGCTTTCCAGCCTCCTTCGCTGCTTTGTTCACGGCTTGAAATAATTTCCTATGTCCCGCATGCGTCCCGTGAGAAAAATTGAGTCGTGCAACATCCATCCCAGCGTTCATCATGGAGGTGAGCGTTGTCACCTTTTCACTCGCCGGTCCAATCGTGCAGATTATTTTTGTGCGTTTCATAACTCACTTGGGTACTCATCTAAAGTCACGACGATTTCAACGAGCTCCCCGTCGCGTAAAAGTGTTAATAGAATACTGTCTTCTGGATGATAGTCGGAAAGCAACTCCGCAAGGGCTGCATCTTCTGTAAGAAATACACGATCGACAGCCACTATAACATCATCTTCATGAATCCCTGCACGGTCAGCCGGTGACCCTTCAAATACAGCCACCTCACCTGGTTGTTCACCAGCGACCACCAATGCTCCCACATCAAAATCAATATCCAAATCCCCAACATCCTCAGGAGCGACGAGCACATACCGCACACCAAGCCACGGTCGTACAATCCGGCCATACACCCGTACGTCTTCAATGGCTCGCTTGGCGTCGTTGATAGGGATCGCAAAGGCAATCGACTCACCTTGGTAACTCACGGCTGTGTTAATCCCAATCACCTCTCCGAGTAAGTTAATCAAGGGGCCACCGGAGTTCCCTGGGTTGATGGCCGCATCTGTTTGGATAGCCTCTTCAATAACTTCTGCATTCACAAAAAACCCTGCGGTCACACGTCGGTTAATTCCAGACACAACGCCTTTTGTGACCGTATTACGAAACTCCGAAAGGGTGTTTCCAATAGCAATCACGGTCTGGCCAATGCGAATCGTGTCTGAATCTGCGAGTGTGACAGTTGAGAAACCCTCGCCCTCAACCTTCAAAACAGCAATGTCTTGGAAGGGGTCCACATCGATAAGCTCGGCAGGAAGTTCTTCGTCATCACTCGTCACAACAAAGAGCGTCGCATTCTCACTATCAACCACATGACGGTTTGTAAGGAGGTATCCATCCTCTGTGACAAAAAAACCCGTTCCACTGCTGACCTCAATAAGCTCTGCTGATTCCTCGTCTGTTAAACCTTCTGAATCTAAAAAGGGGCTGGAATAATAGTAGCTCGACCCAGCGTCGACGAGCTCACCACGCGTTTTCTTTACAATGATACTCACAACCGCAGGGGTGACACGTTCAACAACGGCGATGGTAGCACTTTCTTCCTCAATCAACTCCACAATCCTTGATTCCATCACAGCATCTGAAACAGAAGCACTGGAACCAAATTGCAGTCCAAATGTTCCTGTGAGGACAAACGTCATGGCCGCACCTGTGATGGCTCCGATTAAGGCGGAGATTGCGACAAAGAGAGCAAACCACGTTTGAATGGAGGTTGGTTTCACGAGCATACCTAGTTCTTTTTCTTTTTTGTTTTACTGTGCGTTGTTTTACGACGATTCTTTCGAATTAATGTTCGCAACTCATCTTCAAACGACTCAACGTCTTCGAATGATCGGTAGACAGAGGCAAAGCGGATATACGCCACCTTGTCGAAGGTGCGCAGGTTTTTCATGACAATGTCGCCAAGCTCTGCAGTGGTCAGTTGACCTCGACGTTTCTTTTGAATATCACGCTCCACCTTGTGAACAAGTTTCTGAAACGCTAGATCTGTATAGGGGCGTTTCTCAAGGGCTTTACTCAACCCTCTCACAAGCTTCTCTCGTGAATAATTTTCCCGACGTCCATCACGCTTAATCACCGTTAAGTCAAGGAGTTCAATTTCTTCGTTTGTAGAAAATCGGAATCCACACTTCTCACATTCACGGCGCCTTCTTACACTGGCTCCATCGGAGGCAACACGAGAATCTACAACTCTTGTATCCTTATGATTACAAACTGCGCATCGCATAAACCGTATCGAAATCCAAGAATAATAGTTGCATTATATCATAGGTTGGATCCACAAGAGAGATAAAAACAGCCCCGAAGGGCTGCTTGTTTACATCATCTTTTTACGGATAAAGGCTGGGATCTCGATTTCATCTTCTTCTTGTTTACTTGGAGCCATTGGAGCCTTTTGTGCCATCGGTGCTTTCATGACGGGTGCTGGTGAGGGTTCCATGCGTTCTGGGGCTTGGAAGTTCACCTTCGGCTTCTGCACTCGACTCGAGTCTTCTTCACGGACACGAAGGAAATTATTTGGTGCCCATGTCCCCTGCGCCTGTACCTCAACAGCTCCTGGGGAAGTTGTTCGACGCTCTCTAGAATCAAACCCTGTCGCCACAACCGTAATCCGTATCTCTTCACTCATGTCCTCGTTAAGGTTTGCACCGAATATCACCTTTGCATCTTCATCCGCTGAGCCTGTGATGACCTTTGCTGCCTCTGCCACTTCGTGCATCCCCAGATCGCTTCCCCCAGCAATCGTGAAGAGGATGCCCTTTGCTCCATCAATAGAGAGCTCGAGGAGCGGACTTGCGATCGCTTGCTTTGCGGCTTCAACCGCCCGATTCTCTCCGCTTGCGCGTCCAATTCCCATGAGAGCAGAACCCGAATTTTCCATAATGGCCTTTACGTCAGCATAGTCGACGTTGATGAGCCCAGGAACAGTGATGAGTTCGGCAATTCCCTGAACACCTTGTCGAAGCACATCATCTACGACCGTAAAGGCATCCATGAGGGAAGTCTTCTTATCGATAATCTGGAGGACACGGTCGTTTGGAATGGTGATGATTGCATCAACATGCTGGAGCAGTCGATCAAACCCCTCATCGGCAATCCGCCTGCGTTGTGCGCCCTCGAACGTAAAGGGCTTTGTCACCACTGCCACAGTCAGCGCACCAATATCCTTGGCAAGTTTCGCTACTTCTGGAATAGCACCCGTTCCGGTTCCTCCTCCAAGACCACAGGTAAGGAACACCATGTCAGAACCTGCCAATGCTTCACGAATTTCATTTTGATTTTCTTCTGCAGCCCGTGATCCAACCTCTGGATTCATCCCAGCCCCTAATCCACGTGTAATGGTCTTTCCAATAGGAATTTTTTTCGCTGCAAGATTTTGATTCAACGCTTGAACATCTGTATTGACCACAAGAAACTCAACGCCCTTGATGTTATCGCTGATCATCCGATTGACAGCTGCTCCACCACCGCCACCGATACCAACAACTTTTATTTTGGCAAACGTTTCAATATCAGGTTTTACTTGAGCCATACTTTTTGTATTCAGTGTGATCAAATTATACACCCCCTTGAACAACTATAGTGCTCAAAATTTGCTAGATTGAGCACAAAAATCATTCAGTACTTTAGCACTGGCATAGTCACTGTCAAGCAACAAAAAAAGAAGATATACACACCTTCTTTTCTTTGCCAAGCTTAGCAGTAGATTACTAGGGCTTGATTGAGTTGAATAATTTCTTTAAACCACCCAAAACGTTATTCATGTCACCCATCTTTCCAAATAGATTCCCAATCTTGCTGGACCCCCCCGATCCTCTGATGTGATACCCCCATAAAACGAGTCCAATGGCGGTACTCATTGCGGGATCACCGGTGCGATCAATGACGGAGGTCACGCCAATCGGAGTTCCGAGCGATACTGGGAGTCGCATCGTGGACTTTGCCGTTTGGAGGATTCCAGAAAGTTTGGCTCCTCCCCCAGTGAGAATGACTCCTGCTGGTAACATCCCTGATCGATCGATCTTTTGCAGCTCTTTATCTACATGTTCAAAAATTTCTTGAACGCGTGCCTCGGTAACATCCGCTACAAACTTCCGTCCAACAATTTCTTCTTCAGGCGCCCCAAGCTCAGCTAAATTGATCTCATCTTTTTTAGAAATCGTGTCAGAAGAACAGGTGGCATATTGCAACTTCACCTGCTCAGCAACATCGATAGAAGTCTTGAGTCCGATCGCAAGGTCATGAGTCACATGATCACAGCCAATCGGAAGTACGGCCGTGTGAAGCACATCACCCTCCTCATACACGACCATATTTGTTGTGGAGGCACCGATGTTTACCACACAAACCCCGAGCTCCTTCTGTCTCTCAGAGACAACCGCTTCTGACGTCGCAAGGATAGAAAAGACCAGGTCCTCAATATCAAGTCCTGTACGATACACGGCCTTCGTGAGATTTTTAATCTGAGAGCCGAGTCCTTGGATGATAATCGCATCGACCTCGAGCCGAATGCCGTTCATCCCAACAGGATCTTTTACACCCCGCTGCCCATCGACCGTAAAACTTTTGGGGATCACGTGGATGATTTCATAATTGGTAGGCGTGGCGACCGTGCGAGCTGCCTCAATTGAGCGCTCAACATCATCATCTCGAATCTCCCCATCACTGCGTCCAACTCCGACCACACCCCTTGATTCCTGAGAAATGATGTGGTTGCCGTTAATGCCGACCCACGCCTTGTTAAGCGGGAGGCCTGTAATGCGTTCCGCTTGTTCAAGGGCTCGTGAAACAGAAGAAACCGCATCCTCAAGGTTGGTGATGGTTCCCTTGCTCACCCCTGCAGAAGGAACCTCAACGGCCCCAATAATATGGATTTGTTCGCCTCCCTCAGAGGAAGGAACGAGCTTTCCCACAGCAACACGAACCGCATGGGTGCCAACATCAAGTCCTGTAAAAATTTCTTCACTCATAAAATATGGACCTCCTTGTCCAATCATGCCTTCAGTATACCGGCTCAACTAGCCTAAAACAAGCGCCGCAAGGTAGCCATCAAAAATCTCAATGCCCACCAATAGAGCAATGAGAGAAGTAATGAGTACGGCGGCCGCCATAATATCTTTGATTTCTTTGACAATGGGGTGAATCCTTGGCTTAAACACATCGACAATACGCTCAAACACACTATTGATCATCTCGAGTGTGAGCACCGCCCCTATCAAAAGGATGACCACAATGAACTCATTGCTGGTGATGTGAAAGAACACTGATGCAATAAGGGCCAGGGCGGCAGCCACGACCTGAATTCGGAAACTCTGCTCAGAACGAAAGACCACGATCACCCCGTGAATTGCGTGTGTCACACTACCTTTCAACTGCTTAACGCTCATCATAGTGCAGGATTAATACCAAGTGTTTTAAGAATGCGCACCTGTCGAGCAAACATTTTTTTTGCTTGAGCTGATTGCTCATGATCATACCCATAGAGATGCAGGATCCCATGCACGATCAGAAATCCTATTTCTGTGCGAACAGAGTGATTCATCTGTTTTGCCTGCCTCGCAGCCTGTTCATAACTGAGGATCAGTTCTCCGATAAATCCATCCTCATCCAGTGCAAAGGAAAGCACATCTGTAACCGTATCCTTCCCGCGATAGGCGTTATTTAATCGGCGCATTTCTTTTTCAGAAACAAACGCGATTGAGACGCGTTTGTGTTTCTTCTCGTTTAATTCCTTTGCACATGCCCCTAAAGCCTTTTGAGCAAAAACGAGTGGTAGACGTTGTCCTCCACGAAGCCTAGATTGATTCAATTCAGCACGGATCATAGTGCTTCTTCCCCTGCGTCAATTGGTTCGGCTTCAATCGCTTCTGTCTCAGTGGTTTCCTCTGTGGTTGCAGCAACCTCTTGAGCTCCTGTGATTTCAATACTGTTCAAAAGCATCTTGAACGTCTGCAAGTAATCGACACGTGCCTTTGTACCCGTATCGTATTCAAGCGTCAGCACGGCATCTCCGAGATCAATGTAAGCGAACAGGGTATTTTCAGAAAGAATCATCTCGAGACCATTCTTTGTCACGTCATCAACTGGATCTTCAATCTTAATGTTGATCTCAACCCAATCCTCGAGAGAAAGCCCGGCTGTTTTACGCGCATAGCCGATTCGAATTCCTTCTCCTCGATTGGAGTCGATCACAAGCTCATCACCTTCTTCCTCAACCGTCCAGACCGTTGGGTATAAAAAGCTATAGAGTACCGTGTAAGCCGATCCGCTGTAGGAGACAGCTACCCCTGATTCCAACAATGTATTTCCACCTGTTGCCTCCCCGTTTGGGTTATAACGATGAAACACTTCATTCCCATCTAAGAATCCATCCGAATCTGTGTCTGGAAGCCTTGGGTCTGTATTGTAGACATACTCTTCTTCCGCATCCGTCAGCCCATCTGAATCCGAATCTGTTCCGCGCACAACCTCTGTGGCAAATGGATCAACCTCTGGCACCTCTTCAGGTTGCTCTGGCTCCTCCTCTGGTTCTTCTTCTGGCACCTCTTCAGGTTGCTCTGGCTCCTCCTCTGGTTCTAGTTCGATCACAACTTCCTCAGGCTGCACAGACTGAACAAGGAAGTACCCACCGACACCTAGTACAAGAATCACTAAAAGACCAACGAAGAGAAGGATTTTTGTCCCTCCTCGTCTTTTCTTCACATTCTGCTGCACAACAGGAGGCTTGGGTGGTGCCTTCGGAGGAAGTGGAGGAGCCACCGCTGTCTGAGGCTGAGGCTTCTTTGCCGACTCTGGCTCCTTCATGGAAGCTTCTGCTCCATGACGATAGCGTTCAGGCATCGAAAATACCTGGGCACCGAATGGGGTCTTCGTGTCTTTTTTGGATACAGCTTGTTTTGGTTGCTCCGTTGCCATTCGTTATTCCTTGGTTGGAATTGTAAGTAGTGTTCCATCACCATTTGGATCGTATCCATTACTGACCTCGTCCCCATCGTCGAATCCATCACCATCTGTATCTGCCTTCAGTGGATTTGTTCCCCATGTATTTACCTCTTCATAGTCGAAGAGACCATCTCCGTCTGTGTCTGCACTCAGTGGACTTGTACCGATCTCTTTCTCTTCCTCATCTGTCAAGCCATCTTTATCAGAATCTGTCAGATCTACCTCTGGCTTCTCCTCCTCTTCTTCCACCACAACGGCTTCTTCCTCTGGTTCTTCTTCCGTTATAGCGGATTCCTCCTCCATCACTTCAGCATCAAGTTCTGTGGGTGACAGAGGTGTGGTAGGTGTCTTTGACGAAAGAATGCGGTAGGAAATAAAGAACGCAACACCAACAATCACGAGAATCAAAAGGATGATCAAAATGGCTTTCCACGGCACTCCCACCCTTGGCTCTACGAAAGAAGCTGGAGCGGTGGGTTGGGACGAAGACGGAGCCTGCGCTACCACCTGTGGCGTGGTTGGAATTGGGGTTCTAGCAGCTGCGGGAGCAGACACCTGATCTGTAGGGGCTGTCACCTGTGGCGCAGACTTATCTGTTTCCGAAAAAATATCTTCGGGCTCTTTTTTGACGTCATCAAACATATGATTTTATTTAGAGACTTCTCTAAAAGTCGATGAGATCGCGACTCTTAGAGAGGTCTCTTTACTCTAGTTTACCCTCTCCGTTTGGATTATAGCCAGCGTCGATTTCTTCTTTGTCTGTGTACCCGTCGCCATCCGTATCAGCAAGATAGGGATCTGATCCATAGAACATCTCGAGCTCAGTCTCAACACCGTCAAAATCTGCGTCGTCAATGTGCACAGTCTCTCGACAATTAACAATGTATTCTTCGCTGAGAGATCCACAGAGCGATCGATCTTGAGCTGCTGCGGCCTGTTCCTTCACGCGGAGATATTCGCAGTACTCTGCTCCAGAAACATCTGCCTCACAGGATTCAAACGTCAGTGCACCTTCAATCGACTCGATACACCCCTCTACTTGAACCGCATCTGAAAGCTGTTCGCAGTAAGATGTGTCACGCCCTGAATACGCCAACTTTCGATAAACCGAATCCTGACAATCGATGACGTACTCTGTATTTTGCAAATCATCACACAGTGTTGCGTCAAGCATTTCCCTCGCAACCCCCCAGACACAATCATCATAGGCATCACCTTCGAGATCTTGGCAATAATCCGTGTCCCCTGTAAGGGCGGCCGCATCCTGGCTTGCCCCTTCTAAACAACGCGCTTCGTTCTCGGATCCTTCACAGATATTGAGGAGCGTATCTGCCTGAGCCACACGATCCGCTTCTTGAATCACCGTGAGATTAAGTGCCTCACTTGAACCAAAGATACGAAAAAGAATCGCAACAAGGACGATCAGGAACACCACCCCACCTCCAATACTAGCGATCCATTTCCAAGGGAGCTGACGGGTGGAGGAGGTTGTTGGGTAATCGTTGAGATCCATAATTCAACAGGCTTGTTACGAGTCTTACTCGTACGGACAATAGGTCATCGTAAAGTTACTGAAGTTCATCGGTCCTGAACCGTAGTAGGTATTTCGTAGTGGAATGGTTTGACTTGCTGATCCACACACGAACCCGGTTGGGAATGGGATCGTTGTATCAGACCCAACCTCAACCTGTCCGGTCGTTCTGTGGGTCACTCCACTGCCATCTGTCGCTGTCACAGACACGGTCGTGTTCAAAATAGAATTCACAATCGCCTCGTACATTTCTTTAATTTCTTCCTCTGTGGTTGCGGCAAAGGCATAGGCCCCTGAACCACATTCAGTCGCATCCGTCATATTGACACCATTACATTCCTCGCTTGATTCATGAGCCATGTATCCCTTCAGGTTTGGGTCACTTGAAATAACAGCTGAATAAAAAACCATATGATCATTCCCCCCGATCAAGCTTGAATCATAACGTACTTCAGCGGCACATCCAGCTCCACCACTTGCTGAGTATCCTCCTCCCACCTCCGCTGTCCACGCATAAGAAGCACTTGAACAACCGGTTCCGTCAAGATAATAACTTGGAGACCCATCTGAAAGGAGGATGAGGATCTTTACATCACCTGAACCACTGCTCAAGATCGAGATTCCCTGACTCACCCCCGCAGCTGTTGGAGTCCCGTTCAATGCTCTGTCTGTATACCCCTCAACCATTGATAGCAGGGCGGACTCATTTGTGCTTAATGATTGATCTGTGGTTGCGGAAGTATTCTGATAACTCACCAGACCAACCTTTAACGTCGAGCCTCCGGAATCAAACACGTCAAAGAGATCTTCAATCGCTTCTGAGGTGGACTCTGCCACGATATCAATGCGTCTATTTGGTGCTCTGGTAGTACCACCACCTGGGGCATCATTCATGCTTCCAGAAAGATCCGTCACAAACACCACGTCCACATTCGGTAATTCCACATCTTCATTTGAGACGTCTGCGGCGATCTGTGTTGCGACAGAACATGCTGGAATATAGAGGGCGGCATTGTCAGGCGTGTCTCCATCGCTGTTTTGGTAACTATAGAGATCGAGAGAATCTGTTGGACTCGCTCCTGAAAGCTCACTCTGGATCAAGAGGCCTGTTGTCTCATAGGTAAATGGACATTGAGACGCACAGTTCGCCCCGCAGGTTGGCGCCACACAGGCACCACCATCACAACCATTTGTGTCTGCATCTGTTTCAAGTTCTGTCACACCAACACCATCAACATACTGCAAGGTACATGGATCTCCGTTCGTATTTCCCCCATTACACACTCCAACCCAACGACAGGTGTAGCCCGTGGAACAATCCCCTTGGGTTCCATTATCGGTCGCATCACAGGACCCACTTACATCAACCTCATCAGTACTGGTATCAATACAACTATAGGCAACTGCACCCCCATCACAAACCTCACCGCCGTTAATCTCCCCGTCTCCGCAATACGCTCCAGAGCGCGTCTTGTACTGACAAGAGACGTTACAATAATTGCAGGTATCTTCGTATCCAGCCTCACACAACTCACCGTTTTCAGTTCCATCATCACAACTCTCCACACCTGAATAAACGTAATCGTCACCGCAGACGTTTAACTCACAGGTGTTGAGACACTCGTCATTGTTCGAGTCGTTTCCGTCGTCACATTCCTCGTCCCCTTCCTGTGTTCCATTTCCACACACTTGATCACCACCTACACAAGCAGACCACGTTGGCCAACTGCAATCGTCTGCACAAGTGCGGTAACGGAAGAGATCGTACTCGAAGGATGAGCAGTCGTAGCCTGTGCCACATTCAGTTCCAAGAGGACATGCCATGCCCTGATTTGGACCATTTTCACACACAACTCCCGACCCGCACGCAGCGGTGGATACTGTGCCACCACAAACTCCAGAATCGCAATCACTATTTGTGTCACAGGCGGTTACTCCATCACTACAGAGCCCACCCTCATGTTCCTCGTAATCGCCATCACAGGCTTCATCTCCGTTTAGCTCCCCATCACCACAGCTTGGCCCTGGAGCTGTGCAGTCAAAGGCACAGCTGGTGGTGATATCGTCATCATATTGCCCGTTTGAAACAGCACAACTATAGATACCTGCCCATGAAACTGGATCATCATCAGAATCAGAAGCTGTTCCGTCGCTGTAGTCATACAGTCCTGTCGCCCCACAGTCACAAGCCTCCCCACCTGCTAAGTAGCCGTCACCGCAATAGTAGCCTGAATCAACGGTACAAAGCTCTCCGCAGTATCCGTACGTACCGTTGTTTGCACCATCGTCACATTGTTCCCCAGCATCAACAACACCGTTTCCACATTCGTACGGAACACATTCAGATCCACTTGCCTCAGCGGCCGCAATGGCTGCTGATTCTGACCCATACCAATCGCACGATGAGGAACAACTGACCGTGATACGCCCTGGATCCCCTGAACTATCTGTGCAGTCATACACATCCGTATCTCCCAATTCACAATCTTCACCAGATCCCTGAACCCCGTCTCCACAAATAGTGGAGTCCCCCCAAGTACTCCCATCACAGAATGTCGGTGAGGCGGCAAACCCTGTATTCACTGTTGATGGTGCATGATCGGTTGGATATTCAATCGAAAGTGTCACATCATCTGACGAAGAGGTGTCGATGTCGTAATACCAACCTGCTTGAATATCACTTTCAAGAACTCCATAGAGCGTGTAAGCCTCGCCACCAGCACTTTGATATGCATAAAGATGGGAATTATCAGGACAGACAAAGGTTCCTGTGGCTCCATTCCAACAAGACGCTGCATCGTAACCATCTTCTACACAGTGATAAAAGGCGTTCACTGGATCCTCAGGCAATGCCTGCCCGAGATCATTTCCAAGCACCGCATTCCATGAACTCCAAACCGAGTTCGAAATAGCAGGGACAAACGTTCCTGATTGGACCGTTGGGTAGCCTTCGATACACGTCTCCGTTCCGGGACACTCAGCGTCTGTATGACAGGACTGCCCCTTGGTCACAGAACAATGCCTATTGTCTTCTCCATAATCATTCAAGATCGTCATGAGATCCGTGAGATCCGTCAGGCGATTCATGTCACGCGTCAACATTCCTTTCTCTGCGTCACACGTTGGTTCTTCATCAACGTAAAGTGGACATCCCTCATCTAACGCACACTCGGCGCCAGAGAGTGTACAGACGTTCTCTGAACACGTTTCAAGACATGCCCCATCCCACGTACAAGACACATAACTACCACTCTCACTCAGGTAATAATCCCCGTTTACAACACACAGATTCACGTCCGTAACATCCACTTCATTTGCGTTAAAGGACCAATTCTCTAAGATTTCATCGAAAATAGCTGAGGCTTCATCCTCGGCGTTATCGTTGTAAGAAACGATATACATGTTTGGATAAATATCGGCGTCATCTACGTTCGCCGCAGCCGCATAGATCGTCGTTCCTGATTCAATCGCATGGTAACCGTCGAGTGTTGTCTCAGCGAATGACCCCGTAAATGACTGCTCTTCCACCCAAGCTTCTGGTGAGAGATATCCCTCGTTTGGAATCACACGCACCCCAATGGCGTCACTGGTTCCTTCCACACGGAAAATAAGCTCTTGCAAAATGTTGGCGGAACTTAAGGAGGTGACATCGATCGGATCTTCCAATGCTGGGAGATCGTCTGCTGTCCCATCTTCACCTGCGTCGCGACAATAGTAGAAGGAGAAATTCGTACGTTCATCTGTTTCAACAAAAGGAAAATCTTCAAATGCAGGCCATGGATTTTCACAAAGCAGTGCGGACACATCGAGAGAACCTGTCACCGTCTCATCTTCTGTTGACGTTTCAGAAACGACGTCTACGGTCACTGTTGCTGTGGCAAGCACAGCTTCATCACCATCATTTCCAACGGCTGTAAAATTTGCGTCAGCGTCGTCTCCAAGATCTGCGGAGGCAATCTCAACCACATCATCATCCTCCGTGGATTCGTATTCAGATCCCCAACTCCACTCCCATTCGTACAGACCCGAAATTGGAGAAATCTCTTCAACACTTGATGAAGAACTGCGGTAAGTTAATGGAGTCGCAAGAAATTCATGCTCTTCCTCGTCTTGCGTAAAGAGTTCCTCACTGAGGGACTCATACGTCTCCGCATTCACATTCCCAATATCCTCCACACTCACCGCGTCCAAGGCGCAAATCTCGTCGCCGATGTAGAACTGACGTGTGGTTGCTGAAGACTCACAAACGCTACCGATACAAAGCGGCACATTGAATTCACTAAGGGCACCCTCTTGAACGGTATCCGTTGCGTCATCATCTCCCAAAACCACTAGGCGATAAATTGCTTCTTCCTCAAGGAGTTGTTGATAACGCAAGTACACACGCTGACCATCTGAGAGACTTTGTGATTCGAATGAAACGGGCAGTAAACAGGTGTAGGTCGAAGACGCTGAAACATCGCTACCAAACAATCCAAACACCAAATCTCGTACCCAGCTCCAGGCACGCACAAAGAGACTTCCTCCTCCATCAGAAGGACCGAGCGCCAAGGCGGTGTACCCCGTTGGGCAGTCTTCTGCTGCGGAAACCGTTGACCCATCCACAGATGAGAGGTCTATGAAGACACGACCATCAAATTCGTCTTCTGAGATCACCCCATCGCCATCTTCATCCTCGGAAAGATCAAAGGATGAGAGATCCATCTCTGCAGTGAAATCGATATACAGTGAGGTGTTTCGACAATACCCATCTCCAACACCAACCCCACCACTCACGTTTTCTGCTGGGTAAATTTCGGTCACTTCTGGCCGATCAAAGCAACAGTTGCTTGTTCCACATCCCAAATCAGTTTCCCCGCAAGAGGCATTGGTGTCGCAAGAACATTCAAGTTGTAAGATCGCTTCGCCCTTCACACCATCAGCAGTAGCCGTCACCACAGAGATTGCATATCCGGTCTCTTCAGCCACTTCCAATGGAGCTCCTTCGGCGACTTGTGCGACACCATAGGCACCCACGTTAAGGCTCGACGTAGCTTCCGCATCACATTCTTCGCCAGTTCCGTCCGCGTCACCATCTCCACAGTATGAAGCCGTGTCGTAATAGGCAGATGAGCCTAAAGAGAGACAGGCATCCGAACACCCATCTTCTCCATCTTCTCCCCCATCACAATCTTCGCCGTCTTCAATACTGCTGTTTCCACAGCATGGCGCTGAGTACTCACCACATGTTTCTCCAGAACTGCAATCAGCGTCAGAGGAGCAACTTGAACCGTCGCCTGAGCACACCCAGACACATTGCGTGGTACCGATATTCAAACAGGCATCTGAACACCCATCCGTGTCATCCCCCAAACCAGCAGCGCCTGGATCACAGTCTTCTCCATTATCAATGTCGCCATCTCCACAGACCGCATACACTTCATCGATATCCACCCCACCTTCATAGAGACATTGGCGTGAACACCCATCACCGTTTGTTGTGTTTCCATCGTCGCAATCCTCACCCCCAGCGACTTCAGCCACCGGCGCCTGATCCACAGTGTTATCTCCACAGACGGCATCAACGGACGAAGAACCTTCATTGAGACACGATGCGGAACACCCATCACCACTTTCTGATCCAAAATCATCGCACTCCTCGACCCCAGCCTCTACGACCCCATCACCACAGCAATAAGCACTATCTGAAATTTCACAGCTTCCTGAGTAATAAGGACAATCGCTTCCATCGTCCGTGGCACAACTGTCACCAGAGATCGAGCAGACACCGTCGTCGCAGGTCTCTGTGCAGTCACTATCCGCAGCACAGGTCTCTCCACTATCTGAGCAGGCATAGCTACAGGCATCTGAGCCCTCAAGGAGACACTCTGAAGAACACCCATCACCGTTTGAGGTGTTGCCATCGTCACATTCTTCTCCGTAATCCGTAGCCGTATCGCCACAGACAGGATCATTCGAAGTCACTGGGGCACCGATATTCAAACACGCCGTTGAACACCATTCTGGTAGTTCACTAGTAAGTTTAATGGAACCACTTTGAATCATGTACGCAACAATTTCCTCTTCAACGACGGTATCCGCACCATAGTTATTTGGATCATCCACCGCTGTCCATGCATCCCATTCGTACTCTCCCCCTTGGAGAGCTTGTCCATTCGGATCACAATCATCCGGCGCCCCATAGGCTGTTGCATCAAACTCCTCGCGCTCCCCTACATAAGACATCTCTGCAACATCTGGAGAAAGACGCAGTGAATCAATGCCACAACTAATATCGCTATCCTTTGTCTTAAACTTCCATGAAAAACTATCTTGGTAGTATTGATTGGCCGCAGAACCGTAGTTTGATCCAGCCTCTGAGAGAGGGACTCCTGACGTTGACGTGATCTCATCTGCGTCAAGAATAACCCGATACCATGTATTGGCAGAAAGATTGCTGGCAAGAACAATTTCGAGGCGATTCAATGCTTCATCTCGATCAATACTTGTCGCAAGTGATGAGCCGATTAATTCCGAAGGTTCACAAAGCGAATCTTCACACTCAAACAAGGAGACCGTTGATACGCTCACCGTGTCTGCCCAATTCATTTCGGTGTTAAACGACGCCCATGGCAGTGCATTCACGCACGCTGTTGAGCAATCTGGAAAATACTCTTCAACTTCTGGGTCGATAAAATCAATCGTCAGCTCGGCTGTGTCACTTGGATCATTCTCAGCATTTGAGACAGTTGACTCAATAATCGCTGGGTACCCTGCGAGTGTTTCCTCTTCTGCACGAACAACATTTGTACATTCTCCCGCCGCTGGCTCTAAGTCATCAATGACCGCTCTGTCGTCATCTGAATCCCAAACGATCGTATATCCCGTGCAGGAAAGAATCTGACAATCATCATTTGCGGCAACAAGCTGTGCCAGATAATCAACTTCTTCATTCGCAGTCGTTGCCGTGAACTCAGAAGGGGTCAAAATCACATCCCCAACATCGCACGGATCTGTGCTTGCAGAAGTCCAAAATTCCCACTCGAAATCATTTGCGAGGTATGCTCCGTCAATCGCATCTGAAGCGTCATCATCAAACGCCTGAATGTCTCCATCTTCACCGCCACCTGAAAGGGTGACACGATACCAGCTATCTGCTTCAAACATTGGGATAAGCGCATCGTTCAGTGGAGGGTACCAAGTAAACGTTGTGCTCGATGGTGTAGGGAATCCTGATGGTGTGACCGCTTCCCACTCCACACATGAATCAACTGTGGTATCCGCATCTGCGTCTGGATCATCCTCTTCTTCATCCAACACACAAAGCTCCACGGTCACAGTCGAGGCATTGAGGGTGTCCGTATCCATGGCCATGTCAAACGTTGCTGTCACGGCACTGTTCAGGCACACATCCTCTGGATCGCTCCATCCCGTCCATGGGGACGGAGAGACAACGTCTGCGTCGAGATCACACTGCACAAGCACCGAAGGTGCGTTTGGAATTGTTGCCGTTGAAATCAAGTACGCATAATGCGCTTCAACATCCACCTCATCGGTACAAGACGTGGAGCACGTTCCATCCTGACAACAGACTTCTCCATCGGAACACAAATCCGCTTCTTCATTACAGTTCCCAACCGCAAAGGTAAACGAGTTCGACTCGTATCCATCTGAAGTGATCACGTACACAGGACCCGTGGCCGCATCCTCAGGAACGGGAATACTACTAATCTCTTCTTCATCCCAAATACTCGCTGTGACATCAGCACCTTGTTCGTTATAGAACGTCACATCACCATCTTCATCCCCAAATCGCTCACCGTAAATCGTCACCTCTGTTCCGGCGGGACCTGCGGATGGATCCACATCACAGATGCTTGGACCGGCACTGTCGTCAATCACCGTAAACTCCACCGCTTCTGATTCAATATTATCTTGCCGCACGATGTAGAGGTTATGCGTATCAAATTCAACAGCACCCCCAGTCAAATAGGTTTCTGGGACTTTGATCGTGATCGAGGTGTCATGCCAGTAATCTTCGCTACAGTAATCAGGAAACGATGTATCACCCAATGCGTCGTACCCAAGAGCCTCGTTCTCCAAGTACACACTTCCTATCGCTGAGCCAAAGTTTGTTCCGTAAATCGTGACATACTGCCCATAAGGACCCCAATCCGACTGGTCCTCACAAACACCTGAATCACAATCGTCATCGCTCGCACACGATTCACCTGAATCGGAACACGCCTTCCAACCACTGTCGACAGAAGAAATAATCGGGGTTGAGTCAGAAGATGCATCCTCGACGGTAAAGTTAACCTTGTTTGAACCTACACGAATCGATTCACAACTTCCGCCGTCATCTCCACAGTCGTCGTCATCATCACAATACGAAAGGGTCTCGGAACACCAAGACGTGGCGCAGGTTTCGTCGCTTTCGGTGTCACAGTCATCATCAGTTGAACACGTGTCCCCTGTTTCCTCTCCAAGCACATCCAAACAGACATAGTCACCCGTATAGACACTGGTGCGATACGTCCCAGAATTGACGTTTGGTACAACGACCGAAAGTTCCTCGTCCGCCCAACTGACATACGACGAGGTTTCATAGTTTGTAAAATAAAAGGTTGAAGATCCTTGAGAAGCTCCGAAACTATTTCCGTAGATACTTACAGGCTCTCCGGTTGTATCGGAATCGGGGTCAAGTGCACACAGCCCTGGGCGTTCAATAGCATTCACGTCAAAATCTGCAATACTTGTTCCTGTATCGTCGTCGGTTCGTTCTGTGTCGCCGTCAGACGTTTCTACTTGAATTGGACCATCAACGGCATTTGTTGGAACCTGAACAATAATTTGATCATCTTCCCACTGCGACTCTTCGTTACACTGATAGGCGCTCACTTCCACCTCATCTCCACCCTCTGTTCCAAGAAAGGTCACGGTTCCTCCTGTGTCTCCAAAACTACTACCAGAAATCGTGATTAAATTTCCTGGAGCACCATCGCCTGGCGAAATTGAGTCGATTTCTGGAACATTGACACAGGTACCGTCTTCACAGTGTCCACTGGCGCACTCTGAATCCAGAGAACACTCATCCCCCCCGCAAGCACCACAATAGTAATCACTCGATGGATCTCCTCCGCAGTCGATGTCTGTTTCCCCCAAATCGGTATCCTTCACTTCGTTGTCACAACTTGAAGCACGCAGCACGATCTCCACCGAGCTAGCTGAATCGCTGTTACCTGCGCAGTCAACACCAACGGCCCAAATACTGTATTCGCTGTTTGTTGTGTAACCGGTGGTATCCCACTCTTCTGAATCGTTTGTAAAAAAGTAGTTCTCTTCATCCCCCCCAAGGAGTCCTCCCGCAGATGAATAATCCGTCCCTGAGGTGTAGACAGCCTCATCGCCATCTTCGACATAAAAGGAGACAGTAGAGACACCTGTGTCATCCGTTGTCAGGGCTTGAAGCATCTCAATCTCACCACTATACAAGCTATCTCCCTCATCTGGCGAATCTACTTCAACCGTTGGACCCTCAACATCAACACCACTTCCCGTTGTGAACGAGAAGGTGCAAGGATACTCGGTTAAACAGGTAAGCGACGCTCCGGTTGTGGCTTCAAGCTGTGTTGAGTCGAGGGAAATGGAATAACTGCTGCCCTCATCAAAACAATAATAGTCCTCGTAAGGCTCAGCGCAGGCGGTGTCTGGAGTAAACGTGACTGTACTTCCAGAAACCCCAAACCTCCCTTCGACCGCATCCCCAGCAGCATCAGTGATCAAAATTCCATCCTCCACGGTGTCTGAGTCCACACGCTTTGAGAAGACAAATTGGAGTTGAAGGTTTTGAAGTGATTCCGAACATTCTGTGTTGACCGAGCTAAGATAGAAGACAGAACTTCCACCCCCGTCGGTATACGCCCCGCCTCCATCGGTACCTGTTGTCACACCACCCCCCGTTGCTTCCTCAAGTGAGTTGATAATGAATTGAGCAATGGCAAAGGACGCCATCACAAGTACCAGTCCAATAATGGCGTTCGTGAGAATCTTTTTCGCCTTTTGAATCCGTTCAGCACTGCCTCCGGCGGTCATCCAGACAAATCCTCCATACAGAACAAGCACAACAGCAATCACTCCAAGGAACGAAATCAATGTACGGATGAGTCGTGCAATGATGACGGTGATATCCGCATCTGTTGTAAATCCGGCCGCTTCCCCAAGAATCTCAAGCTGCGAGTCTTGCGCCAAGGCTGGTGCTGCAAATAAAACGCCTGCACTGAGGATCAGTGTGAGGAAACATCCTAGAATAAATGACCGTTTAGAAGACATTATGAGGAGGTGTTATCTGGAAGCTCGTCACCAGATTCTGTTGTACAAGCCTCTGTGCTCGGCGATCCGTTGCAACAATACTCGCCCGATCCAGTTCCATCGCAGCTATTTGGCCCCATGGCTGGGTACATACAAATCTGGTACACGCTTTTAATCTCGTTTGTAAATACGGGATAGTAATTCCATCCCCCTTCTGCATTTGCGACAAAGGTTGGATGTTCAATGGAGACACAGCTAGATTCAAGAGAGAGTCCACAGCCTGCTGGCGTGCTATCTGTAACCGTGTTGCTCTTTCGGACAGAGAACCACATCTCATAATTTGGATCAGGCCAGATCGAGACACTGTTTGTGTCGAGTGTTGACCCCTTGAGATAGGTGTTGAACGTAGCCGTCACGGCATCTGTCTGACTGATGTTATCCTCCCCAATGTCCGCATTCAGTGATGTAATTTCCGGGACCGTGTCCTCAATTTCGTCTGTGGTGGTGAATGCGTAAACATGGTCATCATTTTCACCCTCATCTTTACACGCAACTGCATCGGTCGAAGAACCACAGGCGTCCCCGTCATCATCTCCATCAAGTGAGTTTGCAGCAGCGTCTGTGAGTCCATCTGCGATCGCAAACAAGGACTGTGGTACCTCGTCTGCATCAATGGAGGCCGCCTTTGCGGTTACGGTGAGTGCGTCATCACCCGGCAAACAATAAATCGTGTCACCACAAGGATCCTCCCCACAGGCGTCATAGGTCGTAAACGAAACCGTCTTGTAAGCATTTGAAATTTCAAAAGTTCCTTCAACGTTAGCTCCCGCACTATCTACAACTTCAATATTGGTGTAGTAACTCGCATCCGTGTCGTAATACGTTCCTGTGGCCGCCACCGGATCCATGGCTTCGCTAAAGGTGAGTTCGATCGAAACGTTTCGTGGTTCATCCGCATCCTGCTGCGGAATGGTAAACGTCACCGTTGGTGGCGTGAGATCGATCTCTGTTGAAACCTCAAAGGTCCATTCATAACCACTGGAATACGTTCCTGAAAAGGCTGGGTCTCCATCAGCTGTTTCAATATTAGTTGTAAGCACAACCGTATAGTTTGTATCCTCTTCGGATGAACCAAGATATTCAACCGGATCGAATACAAAAATCTCGTAATCATCTGTGTACGACACACTGACTTCACTTGCCCCAAGTGCAGCACTGGCTCCCTCATCTGTCGGGTAGATAAGGACACTATCAATATTGAGCGCTGTCGACGTGTCGTCCTCATCGTATCCACTGATCATGGACGCTAAATCGATTGCCTCTTTAAAGGTCACAAAAATCTTTGTGTTGCGTGGAATATCTGTCGCATTTCTAGGTGGATAGTGATCATCCAAAATTCCACCACCAAGCGATCCTGATAACGGCTCTGTGTAGGCGTCTGCTGTCGCACTCGAACTTCCTTCATAGGCGGCATCAAGGAGGGCATTCAGGATGAATGTCGTAATGGCATACGACAGAAGGATCAAGATAAGCCCAATGATGGACTGCTGTAAGACTTTCTTTGCTTTGACAACGGGTTCAGGTCGTCCAGCAGCTGTGAACCAGAGGTACCCCGCATAAATGATGATGGAAACAAAGATGATTCCAATCACACTCAAGGCCACGCGAATCACTCGGGCGATCAGGACACCAATGCTTTCCTGAGAAAGCGTGGAAGCCTCGGCAAAATTGTTGAATGCTGTGCTGTCCGTCACCTGTGCGAACACCGGCTGTGCCGCAAGCAACGTCAGAGTCAAAAACGAAAAGAGCACGACGGCAAACAGTACCGCGTGTCGAAGGCCGGTCAACTTAGGTGATTGAACGAGACGTATCATGGGTGTGCGCCTCAAGCGTGTGACCATTGTACCGTATTTGATCCAAGGTGGTGAGCCTGTTCTGTGGAAAACAAAAAACCGTCGTGAGACGGTTTTGTCATAAGTCTTGTTTAGATCACATTGAGATAGATGGTTGCAACACTGAAGAGGGCGGCAACAATGATGGTTCCAAGAAACCCATGCGTCATTTTCTGCAGGGCCGCCGTGTGTAAATCGTCACGACTTGAGGCGACCATGTATTCAAATCCACCTTTCAACATGTTTACCACACCCGCAATACCGAACCAGAGAATCACAACACGAAATGCACGGAGACCAAATTCAATGGTTGAGGCCTGCGATTGTGCATCGGCAAAAATAGGAATCGCTGCTGAAACCTCGGGAACGGTTGAAAAAATCCCTGCACTTACCAGAACCAACACAGGAAGTAACTCTTGCACAATTGCCTTCACACGATTTCCATCAGCCCCTCCACCCACAGCGTTCATGGATGCCCCCATCACTTTTCCCATGTCAGCTTTACTCGTCGCACCGACGTCACGAATCGTCTTTTCAATCACGGCACGCAATGCCTCATCAGACATCTGTGAAGGAAGGTACCCTTCGAGCACCTTCAATTCTACCTGCACTCCCTCTGCCATCTCTGTACGACCAGCATCGACAAATGACTGAAGGGAATCCTGCAATTGCTTCGCCTGAGACTTCACCACCGCCAGAGTTTCTTCGTCTGAAAGTTCGTGCTGAACATCGATCTGTTTATTCTTGATGGCAGAACGTAAAAGACGCAACGTAGAAAGCGTTGCGTGCTCCTTGGCCTTCATGGCCTCTTTCATATCCTGAGTGATCTGTTCTGCAAGCGTCATAGATCTCATGTCACATTTTTGTGTAACATGTTTGAATACTAATTTTTGCGTCGCCCACGTTGTCGATCTTCCACCAACTGTCCCACGCGAATTAAGTACTCACGTTTTGCAGCTACCTTCAGACGTCGCAACGCACTGCCCTTCTGTTTGGTTTTGTTTGGTTCTGCAGAGAAGAATCGCATTTTGCGAGCTTCAAGCATATTCCCGCTTTGTTGGACGCGCTTACTAAAGCGTCGGTAGAGCCCTTCAAAGCTCTCACCTTTTCGGCTTTTTGTTTCTACCACAAGTTTCAACTCCTTTTTAGACTTAATTTAAAAGCAAGGCGATTTTGCCTAATTTTAAGCTTATTGTCAATCCACTATCCCCAACAACCAAAAATACGGGCGGAAGCCCGTATTTTTTAATCTATTTAATGTCAGAGATCGGAGCTTGGGTATTCGGAGCTACCCCTTCATCGGAATGCAATTTCTTTTGTACAAGCGCAACCACTTTCTTCACATCCACAATCTCCTGAGCTCCAGATTCCATATCGCGGATGATAATTGTTTCATCAAGGACTTCTTTTTGTCCAAGAATCAGTGTGAGCTGCACGCCCAATTTATTTGCCGCCTCAAGCTGTCCTTTGAGGGCATTCTTTCCAAATGCTTCTGCCATCGGAATACCTGCTTGTCGGAATTCCTCAAACAACTTGAGTCCAACGCGACGGGATGCATCCCCAAGCTGCGCAAAGAACACTGCTGGCTGAGGACGCTGTGGGGGATCAATCCCGGCATCAAGTAAGGCGCGTGCAATACGCTCAATCCCGAGGGCAAACCCACAGGCCGGTGTCGGTCGACCTCCAAGGAGCTCAACAAGCCCATCATAACGACCACCTCCCCCAAGAGCATTCTGTGACTTCTCCCCGTCACCACCAGCAAGGACGAACTCGAAGACGGTATGTGTGTAATAATCGAGCCCACGCACCAAGTACGGATTTAGCTCAAAGGGCACTTCAATTTCTTCCATGAACTCAAGCACCTTCATGAAATGCTCCTTGGACTTATCGTCAAGCCAATCAAGAATCTGAGGAGCCCCATCAAGGAGCTCAACGGTCGCAGGATCTTTACTATCAAGGAGGCGCAAAGGATTTTTTTGGAGTCGTTTCTTATCCTCTTCGCATAACTTACTTCGATGTTGACGGAAATAAGCAACTAATTCAGCAAGGTATGCCTGTCGACATTCGAATGTTCCAATCGAGTTGATCTGTACTTTCACGTCCAGACCAAGATCCTTCAAAATCTGAAGCCCAAGTACAATCAACTGAGCATCCACAATAGGTTCATCAACACCAAAACTTTCAAATCCTGCTTGATAAAATTGTCGATACCGACCGGCTTGAGGACGATCGTGACGGAACATGGGTCCCATGTACCAAAGCTTCACTGGCTGCGGTCGATCGAGCATTCCATGATTCACGTAGGCACGTGCGGCTGAAGCGGTCGCCTCTGGACGAAGCGCAACAGAACGATTAGAGGGATCCGTAAAGACATACATCTCCTTATCGACGATGTCGGTTCCCTTACCGATTGTGCGTAGAAATAAGTCAGATCGTTCCAAGATAGGCAAATCAATACGATCAAAGGTGTAGGCTTCGGCAATGTCACGAATGGCATCACGGATCATATTCCAACGTCCCTGTTCCTCTGGAAGAATGTCACGAAACCCACGAAGGAGTGTCGGAGCTCCTTTAACTTTCTTTTCTTTCTCATCCACATCATCTTCTGTAGACTCCATAGGTTTTTGGCTCTTGGCCGGAGTGCTCTTCTCTTCTTTGTTTTTGGTTGATTTCTTGGTTGGCATATAGGTGTTGATGAGAGGGATCTCTCTAAAGGTTATAAACGGGAATATCAAAGGTCCCTATTCTTGAGATCGGAAGACCGCGGATCCAAACACGTCCAATCACTTCATCCTCGGAAACAGACCCAAAACTTCTGGAATCAAGACTTGCATCCCGATTATCTCCCAAAACATAATATTCATCTGCTCCAAGGGTTACACGCTCCTTTCCTCCTGTCTGGTCATCAGAAAGATACACCTCATCGAGCACCATCCCGTTTGGATGCTCTTCGTTATAGACGATGACATTCCCATTCGAAATCTCAACTGTTTCACCAGGGAGTCCAATGAGACGCTTGATAAAAAACTGGCTTGGGTCACGTGGATACTTGAATACGAGAATTTCTCCACGAACAGGTTCGCGGAACCGGTAACTAATCTCATCGATAATAAGGTATTCATGATCGTAAAAGTTTGGCTCCATTGATGCCCCTTTTACATAGAAGGGCTGGATAAGGAAGTAACGAATGGGAACAATAATGGCAGAAGAAATCACGACGATTTGTACCACCTCGATCACGAACGCAATGATGGCACCTCCCACGGGACCGAATCGTTCGTACAGCTTGTTCTCAAAGGCTTGAAATCGAGAATGCATGTGTTTTCTTTAGGAATGAAATCGTTTCCACCCTATCAAAAAAACAAGGCTTGTTCAAGGGTGCGTTATAGGTCATTCATGTGTTTAAATCTGAACGACTTAAAGACCTTCATCTTGCCGACCGGGGAAAATAAAGGTATCATTTTCAGTGATCGGCTATGCACAAGCCAAAAATTGACCTTCTGAAAGAAAAGTACGATTTGCATGCGCCAAAGAAGACGCCGCTTCTTTTTTTTGGTCGTCTCCTAGCCGTTATTGTGGGAATCGCCATCACCACAGGCACCATCTTTTCTTACCAGGTTTCAACCACAGCAGAAACGGGAAACTTCCCGTCCTTTTCTTTTATTGACACCATCAAACACCTTGTCTCAGCAGATGAACGCCAACTAGAAGGAGAAGAGGATGATCGCGTGAATTTTCTTCTCATGGGGGTTGGAGGGGCCGGTCATGACGGACCACAACTCAGCGATACCATTATCTTCACAAGCCTACGTCCATCAACGAATGAAGTTGCCATGATGTCACTGCCGCGCGATATGACGGTCCCCATCCCTGGATACGGCTATCGAAAAGTGAATCATGCAAATGCCTACGGCGAACTAGATGAACCAGGCGCAGGACCAGCCCTTGCAACACAAGTCATTGGGGATGTGCTCGACCAGGATATTCAATATTATCTCCGTGTAGATTTTGATGGTTTCGCAGAATTCGTCGACGCCATTGGTGGTATTGATGTGTACGTCGACAATACCTTTACAGATGCGAACTATCCATCCCATGGACAGGAGTATGCCACCTGTACAAGCAACGACGTCACCCTCGAGGAAAAGAGCGACGGACTTGCGGAGGAACTTTCTGAAATCCTCGCCATTGAAGATGAAGAAAAAGGCATCCTCGAACAAACGCTCGAGGAAGAAAACCAACCAGAAGTCGTTGACTATTCCTGTCGCTACGAGAGCATTACCTTCTACGAGGGGTGGACACATATGGATGGCGACACCGCTCTCAAGTTTGTTCGATCTCGTCATGGAAACAATGGAGAAGGTTCTGACTTCGCTCGATCACGACGACAACAGAAAGTGATCCTAGCGGTAAAAGACACCGTACTCTCCGCCTCGACCCTTCTCAACCCATCACGCATCAGCCGAATATTAGAGACGCTCAAGGACAACATTGCGACGAACATGGATGTGTGGGAAATCGTTTCACTTGCACAGACATTTAAAGAGCTCGACACAGCCGACATCACGCATCACGTGATCGACGCTTCCGAAGACTCCCCTCTTTACTCAACGGTCTTGAACGGAGCCTATGTCCTTCTTCCAAAGAATGATGACTGGTCTGACCTGCGCAACATCGCTGAAGATATTTTCAACCCTGAGGCAGGAACAACGAGCAATTTTGCAAGCACTGAGGAAGACAAACCACGCTTTGTCCAGGTAGAGATCCAGAACGGTACAAACATCACGGGTCTCGCCTTTCAAACCTCTCAGCTCCTCGATGGACAGGGATTTGAGGTGGTCAAAATTGGAAACGCACAAACAAGAAGTTACGAGCACACGGTGATCTACGATCTTACCGAGGGTCAGCGTGCAGAAGAATTAAAAGCCTTGCGGGACTATCTCGAAGCCGAGGTCACCCTCTCCGCCACCGGTTGGATGCTGAGCGGCGACATTGTTCCACAAGAACTTTCCGTCACTGCCGACGACTACAATGATCTCGCCACAGAGCACGACATTGACTTCCTCATCATCCTCGGTGAAAACGCCTCATCGCTTGTCAGAAACTAAAAACAGTCCTTATACCGGACTGTTTTTAGTTAAAGGGTTATATGTATTGGAGTGACAAAATCGCCTTTCTTTGTTATTGTCCTCACTTGCTTATACACTATACCTATGAAAACTACTCAAGCACCTACCGTGGCGCTGGTCGGAAGAACGAATGTGGGTAAATCAAGCCTCTTTAATAAGATGCTTGAAAAGCCCAAGGCGCTCGTTTCAGATGTTGCTGGAACGACCCGTGATCGCAATGAAGGCGAGTGTCTTTGGCGTGGGCAGATCATTACCCTTGTAGACACCGGTGGGCTTGATGTTGACTTTGCTGACGAGATTGAAACGAATACGGTCAAGCAAGCTGAGCTCGCAATAAAGCGTGCGGACGTTATTCTGTTTGTCGTCGATTTGAAGACAGGCGCCCTCCCTCAGGAGCGTAGGCTTGCTGCCACACTTGCCAAAAGCAAGAAGCCGGTCATCGTTGTTGGGAACAAGGGTGAACGTCATTCAGAGCGCCTCAGTGTCAATGAACCAGAATGGCAATTCCCAAACCTTCCATCACCGATCGCTGTTTCTGCGGCACGTGGGACAGGTGTGGGTGATCTCCTCGACGTCATTTATGAAACGTTGATCGCTATTGGAAAGCCCCCTGTGGATCCTGTGACCATCGACGCAATTAACGTCGCCGTCATTGGAAAACCAAATGTTGGAAAGTCGACCCTCCTCAACGGAATCCTTGGTGAAGAACGGTTTATTACGAGCCCCATCGCCCACACGACACGTGAACCAAATGATACCCTGATTACCGTGGACGATAAGCGTTACGTCTTTATTGACACGGCTGGAATGCGTAAGCATGGCAAAGTAAAGAAAGCAGGTGGACTCGAAGCCGCTGCTGTTCGTCGTAACGAACGCATTGTCAAACTTGCAGACGTGACCATCTTAGTCGTAGAGGCCACCGAGCCTATTGGGACCCAAGAAAAAATCTTGGCTGGGTTTTTGAAGGAATCTGGTTCCGCTGTCATCATTGTGGTGAACAAGTGGGATCTTGTTGAGGACAAGAAGACGAACACTATGAATGAATACCGCAACTATATTTCCGCTTCCTTTCCATTTCTCGCTTGGGCACCCGTGCTGTTTGTCTCAGCCCTCACCAAGCAACGCGTCAAGACCGTTTTTGAATGGATTGATCGTGTCCAAACAAATAGATCATTCACTGTCGACCAAAAAACATTGAATGCCTTTCTTAGAAATGCCATTGTGGCGCATACACCAGCGAAGGGAAAAGGAAGTAAGCCACCAAAAATCTTGGGAATCAAGCAAGTAGGGACCAAGCCACCTCGCTTTGACCTCATGATCAAAGCGAAGCGCACGGACACCCTTGCCACCAGCTACATTCGCTTCTTGCAAAACCGTCTCCAAGAACAATTTAAACTCGTTGGTACCCCTATTAAAGTACACGTGAAACTTGCAACGTCTGTTTCTAAATAGATATGAAGGTGATCCTTGGACTTGGTAACCCTGGAAAAACATACGAACACACACGACACAATGTCGGTTTTCTTGTCTTGGATGAAATTGCTCGTCGAGCCAATACAACCTTCGGCGAAAAGAAATCTCTTGAAGCTGAAATAGTAGAAGTCACACTGAAGGGTGAACGTGTCCTCCTTGTGAAGCCACAAACATTCATGAACGTGAGTGGTCGAAGCCTTGCAGCGATCCTTTCAAAGTACCCGGTCAGCGCTCAAGATGTTCTCGTGATCTATGATGATGCAGACCTCGCCTTTGCCGATATTCGATTTAAAGCCGGTGGATCATCCGCGGGACACAATGGGATGCAGTCTATTCTCGAGGTGTTTCCAAAAGGAACCAGCGTTCCGCGCATACGTATTGGTATTGGCCGCCCCACACATCCAGATATTCCACTCGACGTGTTTGTTTTACAATCATGGACAACAGAGGAGATGCGTCAGCTTCAGGACATCCTCGACACCACCATTCACCTTATTGAACACGAATGGCTATGATCGATGATCGCGCCTATCTTGTCGCCCTCAGACGCTTCCCGCAATTTGGTGCGAAGCGTCTTGTGCGTTTAGCACGGCACTTCCCCACCTTTAAGCGCGCCTTTGAGGCCTCCGCAACTGATCTGGTCGAAGCAGGAATTGAGGCGAACCTCGCCAGTCGTTTCCTGCAAGAACGCATTCATCTCTATCCCGAACAGGAGTGGGATCTTCTCCTACGTCATGGGGTTGAACTCCTGACCATCAGTGATGAACGCTATCCACCGCTCCTCAAACAAATTTTTGACCCGCCGGCTGTGTTGTTTTATCGCGGAACCCTTCCTGATTGGGGACGCAAACATCTTGCTGTCGTTGGTTCGCGCAAAGCAACCGACTATGGCATTCGTGTGACCGAAGATCTTGTGGGTCCTCTTGCACGCCATGGCACAGTAATCGTCAGCGGTCTTGCCTATGGCATTGATGCAGCGGCACATCAGCAAACAATCGATGTTGGAGGTACGACCCTCGCTATCTTGGGATCGGGCGTTGACGAAGAAAGTATTTACCCTTCTCAGCACCGCACACTTGTTTCACGCATTCTCTCCTCCGGTGGGGCTATCATCTCTGAATTTCCGATCGGTACCCCCCCGCTCAAACAACACTTCCCATTTCGAAACCGTGTGATTGCCGGACTCTGTCATGGAACCCTTGTGGTTGAAGCGGCGATCAAATCAGGATCCCTCATCACCGCTCAGAGTGCGCTGAGCGCAAACAGAGACGTCTATGCCGTCCCAGGGTCGATTCATGCCCCCATGAGTGAAGGTCCGCTCCAACTCATCAAAGATGGAGCCACACCTGTCACGAGCACAACAGACATCCTTGGGTATGAGGCTGTAGAGCCAGCGAACTCACCAGCGGTTTACAAACCCACAAGCGATGAAGAAGCACTCATTTTGAAACAACTCACGCACACGCCACGTCATATTGACGAGATTGTACAGGCCGTTTCCCTTCCCACGTCAACAGTACTCAGCCTGATGAGTCTGATGGAAATGAAGGGAGGTGTGCGCCAAGAGCAAGGTCAGTTTTACGCACGCGCTGCTTGACGAATACCACGAGAACCCTTAGTAATAGGTTTTAGTAGTAATGGATTTCAGAAACGCTAACGATTTTTTCATGTCCAAAAAACTTCTCATTGTTGAGTCGCCAACCAAGGCAAAAACAATCAATAAATTTCTGGGTGGTCAGTACCAGGTTCTTTCTTCGTTTGGTCATATTCGTGATCTTCCAAAGAGCACAATCGGCGTTGATGTTGAACATCAATTCGAACCAACCTACACCATCCCCACAAAGAGCAAGAAGAATGTCACTGAACTTAAGAAGGCAGCAAAGGAAGCGGACGAAATCTATCTTGCGACTGACGAAGACCGAGAAGGAGAAGCGATTGCGTGGCATGTGGCTGAGGTTCTTAAATTAGAACCAGCAAAAACCAAACGCATTACCTTTCATGAAATCACCAAGTCAGCGATTGATGAAGCCGTCGCAAACCCACGTGTACTCGACATGAACCTCGTCAATGCGCAACAAGCCCGTCGGATTCTTGATCGTTTGGTGGGTTATGAACTCTCTCCCTTTCTTTGGCAGAAAGTGCGTCGTGGTCTCTCGGCTGGACGTGTACAGTCGGTGGCCATGCGCCTCATTGTTGAACGCGAACGTGAACGTCGTGCCTTTGACGTAGAGGAGTATTGGACGATTGATGGTGAATTTGAAAAGGATGCCATGAGCTTCCCGGCCAAACTTTCAAGCATTGACGGCAACAAGCTTGAAAAGCTGGGCATTAAAACACAGGAGGAGGCGCAGAAGATTGTCACGGACCTTGAAGGCGCAACAGCGACGGTGAGTGCAGCCCTGAAAAAACAGGTAAAGAAAGCTCCACCGAAACCGTATACCACCTCCACACTTCAAATCGATGGAAACAACAAGCTTGGGTACAGTGCCAAGCAGACCATGCGTCTTGCACAGGAATTGTACGAAACAGGTCGTATCACGTACATGCGTACCGACTCGGTGAACCTCGCAGACAAATTTTTAACGGAGGCTCAGGACTACATCAAAGCAACCTTCGGCGAGAAGTATGCGGAAGGAAAGAAGATTTACAAAACAAACAAGAAAGGTGCACAGGAGGCCCATGAGGCCATCCGTCCAACCGAAGTCACCATGCACCCAGATGATCTGAATGGAGACGTGGATCCTCGTGCAAAGAAGGTCTACGAGCTCATTTGGCGCCGAACGGTTGCGTCCCAGCTCCCCGCCGCACAACTGGAACGCACAAGCGTAGATCTGACGGCCAAGCACTACACATTCCGCGCAAACGGAAGCACGGTAGTCTTTGATGGATTCATGAAGGTCTATCACTCAGCAAAAGAAAAACTCCTTCCCGCACTTGAACAGGGTGATGTGGTGCACACAACAAAGATCGAGCCCGTTCAGCACTTCACCGAACCTCCAGCACGATACTCTGATGCTTCACTTGTGAAAGTGCTCGAGGAACACGGGATTGGTCGACCATCCACCTACGCTCCAACCATCGGAACGATTATTGACCGAGGCTATGTCGATCGTGACGAGAGCAAAAAACTATTTCCAACGGACATCGCACTCATCGTAAGTGACCTCTTGGTGGAACACTTCTCAAACATTGTTGACTACGAGTTCACCGCCACCATGGAAAACACCTTGGACGAAGTGGCGGAAGGAACAGTTGAATGGGCTCCAATGCTTGAAGCCTTCTATGTGCCCTTCCATGAAAATCTGGAAAGGAAAACCAAGGAACTCGAGCGTGAAGACATCATGCCAGACCGTGTGCTTGGGAATGATCCTGAGACAGGCCTCCCGATTATTGTGCGTAGTGGCCGATTCGGCGGCTTTGTCCAAATCGGTGAATACTCGAAAGAGGACAAGGATGCTGAGAAGCCCAAGCCTAAGAGCGCCTCACTCCTTAAGGACATGAACATTGAAAGCATCACGCTTGAAGATGCACTTGTCTGTCTCTCCTTCCCTCGAGACGTAGGGGTGATGGAAAATGGGGAGAAGATTGTGGCCGCCATTGGTCGCTTTGGTCCATACCTGAAGGCTGGGGAAATGACGGCGTCCATCAAGGAACCTCTTGACCCTGCAACCATTGATGAAGCAGCCGCACGCACAGCCCTGATTGAAGCGGCTGAACTCAAAAAGAAAATGGCCACACCGATTGCAGAATACGGAACAGATCCAACGAGCGGCGGTGAACTCCTTTTGAAGCATGGACGCTTTGGCCCTTACGTCACAGACGGTGAGACCAACGCTTCACTTGGCAAAACACGTGACCCAGAGGACATGACACGAGAGATTGCCGTTGAGATGCTCGAGAAAAAACGTGCCAAGGGTGGAGGAAAGAAAAAACCTGCAAAGAAGACAACAAAGAAAACCCGCAAGAAGAAAGAGAAGAAGACCGAGTAAAAGACCACCAGCTAACGCTGGTGGCTTTTATCTTGCCGTCTGTCGACGGCGTCAGATCCCGAGTGTCTGGATGTCACGATGGTGGATATGTTGGTTCTCAACGTATCGCTTGACCATGTGTTCATCCAAACCGATAGTAGAAGCATAATAC
>Ga0210044_10000568_pt1 | contig 56082 bp, 55 predicted proteins | sample CryGey13umfilter_2_FD_183959 | JGI IMG/M metagenome (GOLD analysis project Ga0210044, IMG submission 183959) | Groundwater microbial communities from aquifer in Utah, USA - Crystal Geyser 4/9/14 3 um filter (SPAdes) (version 2) | ecosystem: Environmental > Aquatic > Deep subsurface >...
AATCCGATTTGTAAATTACTATAATACTGTGAAACCGCATAAAGGAATTAATAATCTAACCCCGATGGAAAAACTGATTGAATATTTTTATCCTACAAAACTGTAAACAACGCTTTAATATCTAACAGTTAATTCTATAATATTTTAAACCTCAATGACAACTGGTAAAACCATTGGTCGTCTTTCGGTCTTCGTGTAGAGATATTGACCAACCACTTCGCGGATATTGTTTTTAATATAATTCCAATCTACTGGCTGATTAGGAACAGTTTTGGAAGCCACAATTTCTTCCACTTTTCTCTTGGTGGCATTAACTAAATCAAAATTTTCTTTGACGAAAATAAAGCCTCGGGAAGTGACTTGTGGTTTTCCAATTATTTTTTTGGTTTTGCTGTCAATAATAACAATAATAGTAAACATTCCGTCAGCCGAAAGCACTTGCCGATCACGCAAGACTACTTGTCCGATATCACCCACGCCCAAGCCGTCTACGAAAACATAACTGGTAGCTACTTTTTTAGGTAGAATTTTTCCTTTGCCTTTTTGAAATTCTATGACACTTCCGTTATCTGGAACAATAATATTTTCTTTAGGAAATCCAATGCCGATAGCCAACTTAGCCGCTTCTTTGAGGAAGTAATGGTTAGCATAAACCGGTATAAAAAAGTCTGGGTTAACTTGTTTAATGACTTCTTTGATAGCCAAGGCATCGCTGTGTCCGCTGATGTGCACATCCATTATATCGCTATGAATAACATTATCGCACTTGCGGTAAAGATTATCTTTCAATCTTTGAATACTGCGCTCATTGCCTGGAATGACAGACGAAGAAAAAATAATGGTGTCATTTTTTCTGATTTTGATGAAGCGATGATTTTCATTGATGATTCTAGTTAGAACTGCATTGCCCTCTCCTTGAGCACCGGTGCAGATAACTACAATTTTATTTTCTGGATATTTATGAATATCGTTAACGGTTATCAAAGTATCTTTATGAGCTTTGATATAACCTAATTGTTTGGCAATTTCAATATTCATTTTCATACTATAGCCATCTAGGGCTACCTTCTTTCCGATTTTTTCTGAGTATTCAATTAATTCTCCAATTCTTCTAACTTGAGAAGAAAAAGTTCCAATAATAACTTTACCAGTAGCTTCACTGATTAATTTTTCCAAATTGTTATACATTTCTTTTTCGGAAACAGCGACTGGTCGGACATCGGTAGAGCCCAAACTTTCTAACATTAAAATTTTTGGTCCCGGAACTTGAGATAGTTTTTCATAAGTAAGAGGTGATCGTCCAATCGGATCTTTATCCAATGTCCAATCTCCAGGATGAATAACTGTCGCTCCTGGAACATGAATGATGGCTCCGATAGCATCCATAATGGAATGTTCTACTGGAAAAAATCCAATTTCAAACTGGCCTAGTTTTATTTTTTCATCTACCGACTTGACCAAAATTGTTTTCAGGCGAGAAGCTGAATTTTTTTGGTGATCTTCTAATCTTTTTTTGATCAATGCCAAAGTTAGGTCGCGTCCGATAATGAGAGGATAGCCTAATTTTTCCAAAAGAATAGGTGCGGCTCCAATATGATCCAGATGACCATGACTAAAAATTACTCCGCGGATATTTTTTTCTTTGCCTTTCAGATAACTAATGTTAGGGATAATGTAATCAATGCCCGGCATATCTTCTTCGGGAAATTGAATACCCATATCCAAAATAACGATGTCTTGTCCATATTCAAACACAGTCATATTACGACCTACTTCTTCCATACCGCCCAAAGGAATAATCTTTAAGGACAGTTCTTTTTCCGAAGAAGTGGGTTTATTTTCAGTTTTAGGGCTAGCCACAAAGTTCTTATTGTAAGGTCTTTGAGGTCTTCTTGGTGCAAAAGACGGGCGTTTTTTTTGGACGCCAGTCCCAGTAGATGGTCTTGCATAGACTATACCATCTATGGTTTTGATTTTTTTTATCATTTTATAAAGTTAAGTTAATTGCTGTTTAAGATTTTCAACCATAGCTACTGGAGTCGGATCTTGTCCGTATTCCAAAGCTAAATAGTAGGAAACCCAATCTCCCAAAAGAAGAGTGGAAAAAATTGAATCTAAAATATTGGAACTGTTCATTTCAATTCGAGTATTTTGAATGTTTTTTTTGGCTAAAATTTCGGAAGTGATATTTATTCTTTTTAAGGTTTGAGGGTGGTCAGTTTGGTTAGTCAGATTGATTAAATGAAATTTTCCTTGAGGAAGAGTAAATCCTACCATCTCATTATGATTGAGTTCCGGATAACTATTATAGAAAGCCGGAGTTTTGGCATTTTCATTTATTTTTATTTTCCAAATCATAGCTAAAGCACGGAATTTTTCGGAAGCGTAGATAATCGGAATTTTTTCAAATAATTTTTTGGCGATTTCTGCTCCTTGTTTTTCCAAATCAGAAATTTGTTCGGATAATTTTTTCTGAGCTTGGGCTATGTTTTCGGATGGGTTCTCTATTTTTTCAGCCTTGGCTAAAATTCCCAGAATAGCTGAAAAGAAATAACCACTGGCGCATCTTGGTTGAATGCCAGCTGGCAAAGAGACGAGAGGAATATTATTTTTCTGACAAATTTCGGCTAGCTTTCCTCCCGAAGAAATTCCAATGGCTGGCAATTTAGCCTTGAGAGCTTCTTCTAAAGAAGATAGAGTTTCTTCGGTATTTCCAGAATAAGAAGCAAAAATATTGAGACTATTTTTGTAAGCTTCCGCAGGGAGAGCGTAGGTTCTGTTTTGAAGAACGGTTAAATGAGAATTTTGGTCGGAATTTTTTTGGAATAAATCATCCAAATAAATTTTCAAAATATCTCCGGGCAAAGCCGATCCGCCCATTCCAGAAATAACGATGGAGTTAAAATTACTAGGAATTTTTATGTCTTTGGCTAAGGCCAAACCTTGGGTTAATTGGCTGGGAGAATCAAGGATGACTTGTCTCATATTCTCCTGATCTATTTTTTGGTCCATATTTTTATTTATCTAATTAACCCCGTTAAATTTACGCGAAGCGGAACTTATTTAATTGGGTTAAATTTCGCCATAGGCGAAGAATTTAATGGGGATTTTTTATTTCCAAATTCTTTTAGTTTTCAAATACCAATGATTAATATTGGCAAAGCGACGAGCAGGGGAAACCAAATTTTGAATTTCTATACCACGCACCTTTTTGTTGATAGGGTAAATGTAGTTTGGGCTGTAAAGAAAAATAGCGGGAATTTCCTGAATTAATTTATCTTGAAATTCCTTATAAATCTCAGCTCTTTTATTTAAATCAAACTCGGTTCGGACGGAATCAATCAATTTGTCAGTATCTCCGTCTCCAAAAAGAGAAAGATTAAGACCGGGATCTTTTTTCTGAGTGGAATGCCAGAAAGAATAAGGATCGGAATCTCCACCTAAAACTTGTCCAAAAAGAAGAGCGTCGTATTCTCTAGGGCGAATATAATTTTGCTGAATATCAGAAATAGAAAAGGTGTTGACTTCTACTTTAACTCCAATTTTTTCCCATTGTCGTTTCAAAATTTCGGCTGTTTCAGCGAGTTCCGGCCAATCAGTAGTGACTAATGAAATTTGTAGGATATCTCCATCTTTGGCGCGAAAGCCATCTTCACCTTTAGGCCAACCCTTTTCATCCAAAATACGGTTAGCTTTTTCTGGGTCAAAATCCATTTTATTTATTTCTTCTGTATAGCCAGTCATACCCTTAAGAAAAGGAGAGGAAACTGGATAACCATTACCACCCAAAACTTCTGAAATTATTTCATTTCTATCGGTGGCGTAGGCTATAGCTTCCCTGACTTCATCATAAGCCAAAGGCAAACTTTGAGTTTGATTCAAAAAAACAGCAAAATAACGAGGGACATTAAATTTATGAGTAGCAGTACTTTGTTGAAGTTTTAGATCGCCAATTTTTCCTGAAGAAAGGCTACTAATACCCATAATCTCTTTCTTATTGTAGGCGTTTATAATTTCCTCATCGTCAGCATAAAAATTGAAAGTTAGTTTAGCTATATTTGGTTTTCCTTCAAAATAGTTTGGATTAGCCACCAATTTATAACTCAAAATATTTCCGTTAGAATCTTTTTGAAAGGAAGTATATTTATAAGGTCCAGTTCCGATGGGTTCCAGATTAAGGTTAGTCAGAGCGAATTTTTCTGGATTAACCGATTCCCAAATGTGTTTGGGTAAAATTCCGAAAGTCAGATTATTTAAAAAGCCAACGTAAGGAGTCTTTATTTTGAAAACGATAGTATGATCATCTTCTGATGTTACTTCTACTCCTTGCCAATTCAAGCGAAGGGGGCTTTTATAGGCTGGGTCAGTAATCAAATTAAGAGTAAAAACCACATCTTTGGCCGAAAAAGTTTTTTTATCATGCCAGAAAACATCTTTTTTTAGACGAACAGTGTATTGGGTTTTATCTTCGGAAATTTCGTAGCTTTCAGCTAAATCATTTTTTAATTGTCCGTCATTTTCATAGCGCAAAAGTCCACTATAAGTCATTTGCACCAAATCTTCGTCAGCATTATTAGATTGAGAAAGGATGGGATTAATATGTAGAGGCTGACCAACGATACCTTCTATGTATTCTCCTCCATATTTAGGCACGGCTTCAGTTCGGGAAAGATAAGACATCACGCCCCAGCCGACAATAGAGCCAATCAAAATAATAACCAAAGAATAGAGAAATATTTTTTCCTTAATATTAAGAAAAGAAACCACCCCCATCCATTTTTTGAGAAAAGAAATATTCGGTTTTGGGAAAATACTTATATGATTAATTTAATGGTTAAGAAAATTTATTAGCCATCACCAAATTGGCAATAGCTAGAAGTATAAAAAGAGTGGCTAATAAAACAGTAAATTGCATAAGGAATTTTTCTAAACCTCGCTTACTATAATAACCTCCAAAATCTCCTCCAAAAGAGGAAGAGAGTCCAGCGCCACGGTTTTGCATCAAAATAGAGCCAATTAATAAAATGGCCACTACTATTTCTGCTATGTTGATTATTTGAAGCATAGTTGTTTTTGAAGAGGTTTCTTTTTGGGCTTACCCAATGGGTAGCCAGAAGATTCTACAAAGCTTTTATTATCCTATCATAAAGGAAGACCGGTGTCAATATCAAGATTTTTTAGGTCTATTAATTAGGGCTTTAAGTTGAAAAACACTTTTGCCAGAAACTCGCACTTTTTCCTTTCTTTTTTTGCTGTCCCCGCCTGCAAAGTTATGTTTATAAACTGACAAAATTTCATCCGAGTCCATCTCAGTTAATAATTTCTTTCCATCGTCAATATGAAGTGCATTGCGGGCAGGTCTTTTTTCCGCTTTGATTTTTCTTTTCATTGTGCTTTAATTATATCATAAAAACAGAATAACATTTAAAAAACTATGTCAGAAAAAAATCAAGATTTCTATATGGTCATTATGGCTGGAGGAGTAGGCACCAGACTTTGGCCAGTCAGTCGAGAAAAGATGCCTAAACAATTCCAGAATTTCACTTCTTCCAAAACCATGATTCAAGAAACCTACAGCCGAGTCGCCAGGGTTGTTCCCAAAGAAAATATTTTTGTTTCCACTTCGTTGGTTTATAAAAAATTGGTTCAACAACAACTTCCAGGAATAAAAAATAGCCAATTAATTATTGAACCAGTAGCGCGAGGCACTGCGCCAGCCATTGCTTTGGTGGCTAAATATATGTATAAAATCAACCCGAAGGCGGTAGTGGCTACTATTGCTTCTGATCACGCCATTAAAAATGTGGATGAATTCGTTTCGGCTTTGTCGGTTGCTCTGCAAGTCTCTTCGGAAAAAAGAGATAATTTAATTACGATTGGAGTTAAGCCTACCTTTGCTGAAACCGGGTTTGGCTACATCAAAATGGGGGCAGAGCTTTTTTCAGTCGGTAAGAAAAAAATATTTGGAGTAAAAGAATTTTTAGAAAAACCAGACAAAAAAACGGCTGAAAAATTTTTGAATAATCGGAAATATCTTTGGAATGCCGGCTATTTTATTTTTTCTGCTCAAGATTTTTTAGGTTGGGTCAAAAAATTATCTCCCAAGATCAATCAAGCCTTGAATAAGATCGAAAAAGAATGGGGCAAAAAAAACCCCAACAACAAGCAAATAGAAAAAATATATTCAGCTTTGGAAAATCAGCCAGTAGAACCAGTGATTGTGGAAAAATTACCCAAGAAAAATCTCTTGGTGGTGCCTTCTAAAATGCACTGGAGCGACGTAGGTAGTTGGGGAGCTCTTTTTGACTTTTTCAAAGAAAAGGTAAAATCATCTATGATTGTGAAAGGTAAGCACGTGGATGTTAACAGTCAGGATTGCTTGGTTTATGCCAAAGAAAAATTAATTGCCACGGTGGGATTGAAAAACATTATTATTGTAGAAACCGAGGATGCTATTTTAGTAGCCGATAGAAACAAGACGGGAGAGATAAAGAAAATTATTGAAAAACTGAAAAAGAAAGGGAAACATTTGTAAAAATCTAAGAATATACAAAAAACATTGTTTTTGATAGGAATATATAATGTCAAAATAGTAATCTTAACAATTTATAATAAGGAGGATGGGATGAATAAATTTGATCAGCCGGATAATCCAAAAGATTCATTAACAATGTTTATGTTTGCTTTTATGATGGTTGTATCTGTTGTTTCTCCATTACTTTTGTATATAATCGTCAAAAAGATATACTCGTCCTTTTTTTAAATGAAATGGAGGGGTAGTGTGGTAAATATTTTTTACCGGTAACATTGGGAACTGCTGGGCTTTGGGCGGTTATCTGCTATTTTTTTCTTAAATTTTTCAAGAGTATAGTTAAAAAAAATTAAGAGTAGTGAATGTAAATATTTTATAGACCCGACTATTAAGTTTAGTTGGGGTTTTTGTTTGGATGAGAAAAAAGAGGCTTCTATAGAGGCCTCTAAAATTTTCCTAAAAAGCAGTTGCTTATCCAATAAATCGTTTCTATTATCAAAGACTTTACAAGTCTTATAAAATACTATATACTCCATCACTAGCAGTTAACTTTTTCTTTTTCTCAAAAATGGATAAAAAAATTTCTACTTTGCGAGACAAAATTATTATCCGGGGTGCCCGGGTAAATAATTTGAAAAATATAGATATAGACATACCGAGGGATAAAGTGGTGGTTATTACCGGACTTTCAGGTTCGGGAAAATCTTCCTTGGCCTTTGATGTTATTTATGCTGAAGGTAACCGGCGCTATTTGGAGGGCATGTCTTCTTTTGCTAGACAATTTTTGGATATTGGGGCCAAGCCGGATGTAGATAAAATAGAAAATCTCAGCCCAACTATTTCTATTGATCAAAAAAGTATTGGTCGCAGTCCACGTTCTACAGTGGGAACGCTAACGGATATTTATGATTATTTAAGAGTGCTTTTTGCCAAAACGGGTCTGGTTTATTGTCCGGATTGCGGAGCGCCTATGTCTCGCAAAAGCAATCAGGAAATTTTGGACGATATTTTAAGTTTTCCAGAAAATTCTCAGGTGGCTATTTTGGCCGAAAAAAAAGAAACGGGAAAAACTACCAAGGAAATTTTACGGGGAATTTCCCAATTGGGTTTTGCGAGAGTGAGATTCAACGGAAAAATAATGACGGTCTCGGAGGCGCTGATGATTGCTAGTGAAAAAATTTCTAGTCCCATAGAGATAGTGGTTGATCGCATTTCTTTGAAAAAAAGCTCTTCGGACAAAGAAAGAATGTTGGATTCCATAGAAACAGCTTTGAAGATAGGGTTGGGATCAATGATGGTAGCGACAGCCGGAGAAGCGGATCGGTTTTATAATAAAGATTTTATTTGTCGAGATTGTCAGGTGCGAATTGATGAAATATCTCCCCGCCATTTTTCTTTTAATAATCCGGCCGGAGCCTGTGAAAATTGTTCTGGGTTAGGCATTACTAAGGAAGTAGACGAAGAATTAATTGTACCCAACAAAAAACTCACTTTATCAGAGGGAGCTATTTTGCCATGGAGCAAATCCAACGGAAGACTAAATGGCCAAAAAAGTTATCCCAATATTTTAAAAGCTTTGGGAAAAAAATATGGATTTTCAACCGAAGTTCCAGTTAAAAAAGTGACTCAAGAAAATTGGAAAATAATTTTCTATGGAACTGGGCAAGAAGAAATTTTAATTAAACAAAGAGATTTGATGGGCGGACTCAAGGAGATGCAATTTCCTTTTGAGGGTGTGATCCCTATGCTGAAAAGAAAATATATGGAAGCAGCCTCTGACTATGCTAGAAGTGATTTGGAAAAGTATATGTTGGAAAAAGTTTGTCCTGTTTGCGAAGGGAAAAGATTAAAAAAAGCTTACTTGGCCGTTTTGGTAGGAGAAAAATCCATTGATGAGGTAGTCAATTTGGATATCGCTAAATTTAAGGATTACCTAAAAAATTTGAATAATTTCCTGGATGAAAGTGGCAAAAAATTAATTGCTGCACCATTGGTTAAAGAAATGTTGGATAAAGCAGAGGCTCTGGCTGACGTAGGCTTGGAATATCTTTCTTTGGCAAGAAGTTCGGAATCAATTTCTGGAGGAGAAGCGCAAAGAATTCGATTAGCTACTCAAATTGGTTCGGAATTAATGGGAGTAGGTTACGTTTTGGACGAACCATCTATTGGTCTGCATGATCGAGATACGGAAAGATTGATAAAAACCATTCGGGCGTTAAAAAAATCTGGTAATTCTGTGGTAGTAGTGGAGCATGATGAAAATATAATTAGAAGTGCCGATTGGATAATTGATATGGGCCCAGGCGCTGGAGAAGAAGGAGGGCGAATTATTTTTCAAGGCGATTTTTCAGCTTTAATGAAGTCAAAAACTTCTACGGCAGACTATATTTCTGGGAGAAAAAAAGTTTCTAGCAAAAAGGTTTTTCGCAAGGCTAAAGGAAAAAATTTGGAAATTATTGGAGCCACTGAACATAATTTGAAAAACATAGATGTGAAAATTCCGTTGGGTAAATTTGTTTCCATCACGGGTGTTTCTGGTTCGGGAAAATCTACTTTAGTGAATGATATTTTGGCTAAAGCTTTGTCTAAGTATTTTTTTAAAGCCAAAAGTCTTCCAGGACAGCACAAAAAAATAAAAGGGCTGGAGCATATTAATAAAGTAATTAATATTGATCAATCTCCGATTGGAAGAACTCCTCGTTCCAATGCCGCCACTTATACTGGAGCTTTTTCTCTGATTCGAGATATTTTTGTGGCTACTGAAGAAGCGAAAAATCGTGGTTATTCAGCTAGCCGGTTTAGTTTTAATATGAAAGGTGGAAGATGTGAAGTTTGCCAAGGAGACGGAACTAAAAAAATAGAGATGCATTTGCTCCCAGATGTGTATGTGAAATGTGAAGCTTGTGGGGGAACTCGCTATAATCAAAGAACCTTGGATATTGAATTTCAAGGCGTGAATATTTCTCAAGTTTTGGAAATGAGTGTATCCTATGCGCTATTGTTTTTTAAAAAATTTCCCCTTATTGTAGAAAAAATGAGAACTTTGGAAAATGTCGGTCTGGGCTATTTAAAACTGGGCCAAAGCGCTACTAATCTTTCCGGCGGAGAAGCTCAAAGAATAAAACTGGCGACTGAACTTTCTCGCAAATCCACTGGAAAAACTTTGTATATCTTAGATGAGCCAACTATCGGACTTCATTTTGAAGATGTTAAAAAATTGCTGGGAGTTTTAGATGCGTTGGTGGAAAAAGGCAACTCGGTTTTGGTGGTAGAACATAACGCTGATGTCATCAAAAATTCTGATTGGGTTATTGATCTCGGTCCGGATGGAGGCGATAAGGGAGGGTATATTGTTTATAGCGGAACTCCGGATAAATTGAAAAAAATAAAAAAAAGTTGGACTGGTAAATATTTGCAGTAAATATGGATAATCACCTAGTGAAACAAATCCTTTCCACGGTAGCCTATTATGATGTCATGGATTATCCTATGACAAATTTCGAAATATGGAAATATCTCGTTAGAATTAATAATGCTGAAAAAATTAATCTTATTTCTTTCTGGGAAGTGACTATGGCTCTGGAAAACGAAGCTCTTAAAAAAATCATAACTGAAAAAAATGGCTTTCACTTTTTGAAGGGGAGAGAAAAATTGGTGGAGCTACGCATCAAAAGAAACAAAATTTCGGTTAGGAAAATAAAAAAACTTTGTCCTTATTCTCGCTGGATAGCCCTGGTTCCTTTCGTTAGGGGGATTGCAGCTAGTGGTAGATTGGCTATGAAAAATGCCGAAGAAGGGAGTGATTGGGATTTAAAAATTATTATTAAAAAAGGAAAAATTTTTACGGGCAGATTTTTGGTAACTATTTTGGTTCATTTTTTGGGTAAAAGGCGCCATGGGAAAAAAATAAAAGACAGAGTGTGCTTGAACCATTTTATTGCCCAAGGGTCAGAAGTGGCTATGAAAGATATTTATTCAGCTCACGAATATTCTTTTCTATTACCGTTATTTGGGAGCGAAGAAATTTCACGTTTTCAGGAAGCTAACGCTTGGATTAGTGATTTTAAGGTAAATTATTTTGGGGAGCAGGCAAGTAATTTTATTTCCGAACCAAGCCATACTGCCATTTTTTTCAAAAAAATATTAGAAGCGATCTTTTCTTTTAATGGAATCGAATATATTCTAAAGAAAATTCAAACTTACAAGATTCAACATAATCCTAAAACAGCTCAAAAAGGAGGAGCGGTCATTTATACTGATGAAGAGCTAGCCTTTTGGCCTAATTTTGAAAATCAGGGTCCAAAAATCTTTTCCCAATTTCAAGAAAATCTGGAAGAGTTGGTTTATAAAAAATAAAAGGCCAATTTTTGAGCTAACTTTTTTTAAAGGGGTTTTTGTGATATAATTTATCCTGAAGTAAGGATTTAAAAAAAGTGGAAATGTTCAATGATTTGAATATAAAAAGACAAGCCGAAGAGCTTGGTGTTTCTGTTTGGCGGGCGCCTAGCTTTTTGTTTCTGGTCATGGGGGTAATTATAATTTTTGCCATGACAGCTATCTACTATTTTTCCAAAAAGTATGATTCTCCTGAGGTGGTAGTTATTGCCGAAAGTCTAGTGGTTTCCATAATCTTTATTATTGGAAATTCCATTATTAAATTAATGGATCAGATGGCTAAGCTGAATAAAATGAAAACAGAATTTATTTCAGTGGCTTCCCATCAACTGCGCACACCCTTAACGGCTATCAAATGGGAAACAGAGTTATTACTTTCAAAATCTAAAGATCTTCCGGCCAAGCCACGAGGGGGAATAGAAAATATTAATATTCTCAGCACTAGGATGAATGATTTGGTCAATGATTTGCTAAATGTCGCTAGAATAGATCAAAAAATTTTAATTTTGGAAAAAGAAACGGTTGATTTGGGCAAGATTACGGAAAACTCCATAAAAAACTTCCTTTTTTTGGCGGGGAAAAAAGGGATCGAAATTGAATTTCAAAAAAATCCAAGTTTGCCGGAATTTATTAGTGATCGCGAAAAATTAAAAACCATTGTGGAAAATCTTTTAAGTAATTCTTTAAAATATACTCCAGACAAAGGAAAGATAGTTATTAAAATAGAAAATGATGAGCAAGAAATTATTTTTTCGATTCGAGATAATGGTGTAGGCATCCCAAGTAATCAGCAGGCTCAAATTTTTACTAAATTTTTTAGAAGTGATAATGCGGTTAAATATCAAACTGGTGGAACCGGACTGGGATTGTTTATTGCCAAAGAAATAATCAATAAAATGAATGGAAAAATTTGGTTTGAATCAGAAGAAAACAAGGGAACAATATTTACTTTTTCTTTGCCAATAACTAATTAAATAATTAATTAAAAATTTATGAGTAAAAAAATATTAGTCATTGAAGATGAAATTTATCTCCAAAATACTTTGTCGGAGTTTTTGGAAAATGAAAAATTTGTGGTGGCTAAGGCTTTAGATGGAGAAAAAGGTTTGGAAATGGCTAAATCGGAAAAACCAGATTTAATTCTTCTGGACATAGTCCTTCCTAAAAAAAATGGCTATGAGGTTTTGGATGAAATAAAAAAAGACGAGAAAACCAAGAATATCCCAGTAATTTTGCTGACTAATTTAGAAAGTCCAGAAGATATTGAAAAAGCTTTTGAAAAAGGAGCGAGTACCTATTTGGTAAAATCCAATTATAAATTGGAGGATATTGTGGAAAAAATAAAAGAAACTCTAAAGGACAAATAAAAATAGAGCCAAAGCAACAAAAAAAGAAAAATAAAAATGAGAATAGGCAACGATCAATTAAAAAAATTTATTAAAGACTCCGAGCTGATACTAGACAAACAGTTGGAAGAAGTATTTCAAGAGGCAGAAAAAGATAAGAAAAAGCTGGGAGATTTGTTAGTGGGAAAAAAATTAATTGACGAAATACAGATGAGAAAATTATATGCTTATATTTTAGGAGTGCCTTTTTTGGATTTAACCAAAGAAATTATCAGTCAGGAAGTTTTGCAAATTATTCCTGAGCCGATTGCTAAAAAATATAAAATAGTGGCTTTTGAAAAAAAAGGGGGAGAGTTGAAAGTAGCTATGCTTAATCCTGAAGATATTCAAACCATTGACTTCATTCGGAAGAAAACTGGATTGAAAATTACTATCTGTCTCACTTCAAGCGAAAGCATTGAGGAGGTTCTCAAACAGTATGAGAGAAGTTTGAAGGCCGAGTTTGGGGATATAATCAATAAAAATTCAGGACAAGTTTCCACGGAAGAATCGCCGGAAGATTTGGAAAAAATTGCTCAAGATTTACCGATAATTAAAATAGTAGATACTTTAATTAAGCATGCCATTTTGCAGGAGGCTAGCGATATTCATATTGAACCGGAAGAAAAAGAAGTACGAGTGAGATATCGAATAGATGGAATTCTACATGATGCTATGACATTGCCTAAGCAGGTTTCCCAAGGAATAATTGCTCGGATTAAAGTGTTGGCTAATTTAAAATTAGACGAACATCGGGTTCCTCAAGATGGCAGATTTAAATTGGATAAAGAAGGTAATAAAATGTCCTTTCGTGTCAGTATTTTGCCTATTTTTGACGGTGAAAAAATAGTGATGCGTCTTTTGGACGAAAGTTCTAAAGGATTAACTTTGGAGAGTATGGGCTTGCATGGAGCAGGTTTGGAAATTATTCATCAGCAGATTAAAAAGCCTAATGGTATGATTTTAGTGACTGGTCCAACTGGCTCGGGAAAAACTACTACTCTTTATACCATTATGGATATTCTCAATACCCCAGGAGTCAATATCAGCACAGTGGAAGATCCCATAGAATATCGAATGCCGAAAATTAATCAAACACAAATTAATCCTAAAGTAGGATTAACTTTTGCCAATGGATTAAGGGCTCTTCTACGTCAAGATCCGGATATCATTATGGTGGGAGAAATTAGAGATTCGGAAACTATGGAAATGGCTATCCACTCGGCCATGACCGGACATCTAGTGCTTTCTACTCTGCACACTAATTCTGCAGCCGGAACCCTGCCTCGCTTGATTGATATGGGCGCGGAACCATTTTTGATTGCTTCAACTTTAAGTGCCATAGTGGCACAAAGATTAGTGAGAAAACTTTGCGAAGATTGTAAGATTGAATATAAATTAAGCGAAAAAGAACTAAAAATTTTTGAAGAAAGTTTTGATCTGAAAACTATATTGGAAAGATTAAAAAAAGATCCTTCCCTTAAAGGTTTAATAAAAGAAAAAGGAGATTGGAAAGACATGACTTTCTTTAAACCGGGAAAATGCGATCAATGTGACAATGAAGGCTATCACGGTAGAACTGGAATTTATGAAGTGTTGGAAGTTGATGAGGATATGGAAGAAATGGTTTCCCGAAAAGCCACTTCTGAAGAAATAGAAAATAAAGCCAAGGAAAAGGGTATGTTTACTATGACGGAAGATGGGATTATCAAAGCCATAAAAGGTATAACCTCTTTGGTAGAAATAATTAGGGTAACAAAAGAATAAATATATGAAAATATTTTATACGGCCAAAAGTTATAAAGGGCAAACAAAGAGCGGAGAAGCAAGTGTTAAAACGGAAAAAGAATTAGTGGAACAACTACGAACAGAAGGCTTTGTTTTAACTTCTTCCAAAATTTTGGATAAAGAAAAAGGTGGAAAAATGAAAGTTGATTTTCTGGATAGATTTTTCGGATTGCCTCTGAAAGAAAAAATGCTTTTTGCCAAAAATTTGAGTATTATGATTTCTTCAGGATTACCACTAGCCAAAGCAGTCAAAAACATTGCCGCTCAAACCCGGAATAAAAAATTCATTAAAATTTTGGAAAAAATCCAAGGAGATTTACAGGCTGGATCTTCTTTAGCTGATAGTTTAGCTAAATATCCAAAAGTCTTTAATGAACTTTTTGTCAATATGATTAATGTGGGAGAAGCCAGCGGAAACTTAGATGAAGTTTTAAGTATCCTTTCTCTTCAATTGGAAAAAGAAAACGAAATAATCAGAAAAGTAAAAGGCGCTATGATTTATCCAGCGGTAATTCTGGTAGCTATGATTGGGGTGGGAATACTGATGATGATCTATGTGGTGCCTCAAATTACGGCTGTCTTTTCTGATATGGAAGTAACCCTACCGCCAACTACTCAGTTTATCATCAGCACCAGCAATTTTTTAAGAAATCATTTAATATTATTCTTTTTAATAGTGGGAGTTATTTTAGCGGGAATAAAATTTTTTATTGGTACTGAATCCGGTAAAAAATTAACCGGAATGATGATGCTTAATGTTCCAATACTAAAGAATATTGCTATGAAACTTAATTGTGCCAGATTTTGTCGTATTTATAGCTCCCTTTTGAAAAGTGGAGTTTCAGTAGTAGAATCTTTAAAAATATTATCCCGCACCCTGACCAATTATTATTATAAGCAAGCTTTAGAGGAAGCTTCACAATCTATTCAAAAAGGAATACCCTTGAGTACGATAATTTATAAAAAAGATAAAGTTTTTCCGATTCTGGTTCCGCAAATGATTGAGGTTGGAGAAGAAACTGGAAAAACCGAGTCTATTCTGATGAATTTAGCAGAATTTTATGAAGAAGAAGTTGATCAAATAACCAAAAATCTTTCTTCGATTATTGAGCCAGTTCTGATGCTTATCATTGGAAGCGCAGTTGGGTTTTTTGCCATCTCCATCCTTCAACCGATGTATGGTGTTTTGGAAAATATAAAATAAAAATGATTAAAAGGAGGAATAAGCAATATCTAGCGAAAGGTTTTACGCTAATTGAAGCGTTGGTTTTATTATTTGTTTTTTCTATAACAGTGGCTACTTTTTATTCTGTTTTTACGGTTGGAATGAAAAATATTATTCAATCCAAAAATCGTTTGGGGGCCATTGCCCTAGCCAATGAAAAGATGGAGATAATTCGCAATCTCAAATATGATGATGTTGGGATAGCGGGCGGAATTCCTTCTGGAAATCTGGTAGCCGAAGAAGATGTTGCAGAAAATTCTAAAAATTATCACGTTAAAACACTAGTTCAATTTGTAGATGATTCTTTGGATGGGGTTTTTCCGGATGATACAATGCCAACTGACTATAAGATAGTCAAAGTTAATGTTTCTTGGGATATTGATCAAAAATCAGGGGAAGTTAATTTAGTTTCCCGTTTCGTTCCTCCGGGATTGGAGATTATGTCTGGAGATGGAGTGTTGGCAATTAATGTCATCGATAATGAAGGAAATGGTATTGCTCAGACCACGGTTCATATAATTAACAATACTGTTTCTCCGGCAGTTGACTTAGTGGTTCAAACTGATAACTCCGGCAATTTAATGTTTCCAGGAGCCAAGGAATCGATTCAAAAATACAAGCTGATTATTTCCAAAAATGAATATGAAACGATAAGCACTTTGGATCCGAATGAGGTGAGCTATGACCCTATTGATATTCATGCCTCAGTGGTATCTGGATTACTAAACGTCAAAACAATCGTTCAAAATTTAACAGCTAATTTAAAAATAGTTACTAAAGATATTTCAGGCAATAAAATTGAGGATGTCGGTTTTGATTTGGAGGGAGGAAGAATATTGGGAACTTCTGGAACTTACGGAGAAATAAAAACTTATAATTTAGAAGGTAGTTATTCCACGGATAGTAATGGAGAAAAAGAGTTTAATAATATTAGTCCCGGTGAATTTGATATAGATAATTTAAGTAGTGTTTCTGGTTATACTCAAATAGGGACTGATCCAGCCGCGCCTTTTTTTATAGCTCCTGGAAAAACCGAAACTGTCGAAATTAAATTTGCAGACAATAGCGTTGATTCTCTTTTGGTCAGCATTAAAGGTCCAACCGTAGAAATTTCAGTAGAAGGGGCTGAAGCAAGATTGTTTAATGGGGATGGATTTGATGAAACCTTGCTTACTCTATCTGATGGTAGGGCCTTTTTTCCATCGAGCGGAACGCTTTCAGCGGGATCTTATAGTTTGGAAATAAAAGCGGCTGGGTTTCAAGATTATAGTTCATCGGTTAATATTGATAATTTGACCACCAAAGAAGTTTTATTGGAATTATCCCCATAATTTAATGAGAAAAAATAATCCAAAAGGCATAACTTTAATTGAGGTAGTGGTGGCTATCGGTATTTTTATTATATGCATAGAAGGCTTTACTTTACTTTTTGTAAAAAGTTGGAAAAACAACAAATATGTTTTGGAAATGGGTCAATCTTCTTTGGCAGTTTCGCAAGGAGTGGGGAAAATATCCGAATATATTAGAAAAGCTAGGCAATCGGATGCGGGAACATATCCAATTCAATCGGCCGATGATAATGATTTGATAATTTTTTCTGATTATGACAAAGACGGAGAAACTGAAAAAGTCCATTTTTATTATTCAGATGGAAATGTTTTTATGGGAACCACTAACCCTAGCTCCGGCTTTCCAAAAACCTATGCTTCGGGAGATGAACAAATTCAAATTATTGCGGGAAGCATTGTTAATGATCCCAGCACGCCGATATTTTATTACTTCAACAAGGATTATCCCGGAGATCAGGCTAATAATCCTATTAGCACTCCGGTTAGTGTAGCTGATATACGATTAATAAAAGTTTTTCTAAAAACTAATATTGATCCCAATAACGCTCCGGACAATATAGAAATTCAAACTTTTGTGGAAGTTAGAAATTTAAATGATTACGATAAAATACAATAATTATTATGAGCAATATAAAATCAAAATTTAAAAAAGGATCGGCATTGGCTTATGTGCTGGTGATTATGTCGGCCGTTTCTATCATTTTGGTTTCTATGATTCAATACGTCGTTTCACAAGTCAATTTTAGTTTCAATCGTCTAGAAAGAGAAAAAGCTTTTCAAACAGCAGAAGCTGGGGTTTTTTTCTATCGTTGGTATTTGGCTCATCAAGTTTCCGGAAAAACAGCTAAGCAAATAAAAGAATTTTGGGAAGATACTTCACCCTATCCTTATGGAGTGGATAGTGATTATATTGGTGATTTTTCCGATCCGGAAGGAGGAGTGATTGGCCAATATCAAATTCAGACTGAAAAACCAGAGCCAGGTTCTACTATTGTGACTGTGAAATCTACCGGCTGGACTCTAAAAAAACCTAATGTCAAAAGAACAGTTCAAGTAAGATTCCGTCGACCTTCCTGGAGTGAATATTCTGTTTTAGCAGATGCCTTTATGCGCTTTGGAGAGGGGACAACTGTTAATGGAAAGATTCATGTTAATCAAGGGGTTCGTTTTGATGGAGTAGCTAATAATGTAGTTTCCAGTTCAGTTTATTGTGTTGATGATCCTGATCATTCTGGAGGAAATGAATTTGGAGTGCATACACACATTGATCCGACTGATCCATCGCCTAATTGTTCCGATCCTGATGTAGTGGCTGTTCCGGCACGAGCGGATGTTTTTAAAGCCGGACGTCAATTTCCTCTTCCGGAAGTAAGTTTTGTTGGGGTGTCTTCTGATCTGGGATTTATGAAAACAGAAGCTAAAGATAATGGCAATGGAATTTATTTTAACTCCGCTGGATATGGACGACATATCATATTGAAAACAGATGGCACTTTTGATGTTTGCACCGTTAATTCCTATAACAGCACTACTTATGTTATTGAAAAATATAGAAAAACTAGTGGTGGTGGGACCTGTTCTTCTTGTAGCGGACAATGCTTAAATAATTATCCTATTCCTGATGATAAAATAATCTTCGTAGAAGATAATGTTTGGGTAGAAGGAAAAATAGACGATAAAAAAGTAACTATCGCGGCTGCTAACTTAGAAGGGGGTAGCCCGGCTAATATCTATATTGGAATGAACAACAGTGATGCGGAGAAAGGACATCTTCTTTATACTAATTTTAATGGCAATGACATTATAGGATTAGTGGCTCAAAACAATATTTCTGTGGTTTATAATAGCGAAAATATTTTGGAAATTGACGCCGCCCTTTTAGCTCAGTCTGGAAGAGTGGGGCGTGATTATTATTCTGGTAATTATAAAAATACCATCACGGTCAATGGATCTATCGCCACTGCTAAGCGTTATGGATTTGCTTACACTAATGGGACAGGCTATGCTAATCGAAATTTAAATTTTGATAATAATCTACTCTATTATCCTCCTCCTTATTTTCCTACCGGAACTGAATATTCCATTGATCTTTGGGATGAGTTATAATAAAGACATTACTAAATAAAAAATGAATTTACTCAAGAAAAAAATAGCCAGCTTTGAAACAAAAATTTTCGGATTGGATCTGAGCGATCTTTCTGTTAAAGTTTTTCAATTGGAAAGAGAAAATAATTTTGATAAGATGAGAGCTTTCTATTCCATCGATATTCCATCTGGCAACATAGATGACGGTCTGATAATTAATCAGGAAAAAGTGGCTGAAATTTTAAAAGAGGCAATCAAAAAAGCGGGTCCTCAAAAAATCAATACCAATAAAGTAATCTGTTCATTGCCTGAATCAAAAGTTTTTTTGAGAATTATTAATATTCCCAAGATGAGCCAAAAAGAAGCCAAGGAGGCGGTTAAGTGGGAAATGGAAGTCAATATTCCATTGCCCATAGAAGATGTTTATTTTGATTGGCAATTTATTGAAGGAGAAAAAGAAGAAGAGACTTTTACAAAAAAATTAGATGGCTCCTCTCGTCAGCCGATTTTGACTGTAGCTATACCGAAAAATGTAGTGGATGGAATTATGGAAGTTTTAGAAAAGGCTGGTTTAGAGGTTTATGGATTAGAAGTAGAATCAATTGCTAGCGCACGTAGCTTAATGGACGAAAAAAATATTGATTTTAAAAGTGCTTCGCTGATTGTTGATTTCGGAGCTCAAAGATCCAGTTTTATTATTATGGAAGGGGATATTCCCTTTTTTACAGTGAGCGTTCCTTTTTCATCAGAAGGGATAAATGAAGCGATTACTCAAAATATGAAAGTAGACAGAAAAGAAGCTGAAAAAATAAAAGTTAATAACGGTATCGCTGGTTGGGAGGAAGACAACGCTATTTTTAGTTCAGTAAAGCCTCTTTTAGAAAATTTAGTTAATGAAATTGAAAAAACTATTGATTTTTATTCCGGGATGAAAAAACCTTCAATGGAAGTAAAGCAAATTATTTTATGTGGAGGAGGATCAAATTTGAAAGGATTAGTAGAATACTTAAATAAAAGATTGAAAAGAGAGATAATGATTGGTAATCCTTGGGTTAATTTAAAACTAGAAAAAAATAAAAAATTTCTTAGTCAGGAGGATTCAGTACGCTATTCTACTGTAATAGGATTAGCGCTAGGAGGAATTAATTATGAAAATTAAATTAAATTTAATTCCGGACGAAAAGAAGGATGAAATAAAGAGTAAAATAAGGCTGAAAAACAGTCTAGTTTGGGAAGCTAAATTTCTGGGAATATTTTTAGTCTTTTTCCTAATTCTGATCAGTATAAACTATATTTTAAAAATAAACTTAACTGCAGTTTCTGCTGGAGAGAATTTAGGAGTAAGTCAAGAAAAAATTGAAGAGATAGCTAGATATGAAAGTGATGTCAAAAAAACAAATTCAGAGCTAGCTAATATAGATAAAATTCAAAAAAAGCAGTTTTATTGGTCAAAATTTTTCCTTAAACTTGATCAAGTTTTTGATTCCAGTATAACCTTAAGTAGCATTGTCACTCATGATTATCGCGTAGTTTTATCTGGGCAAGCGGCAGAAAGAGATAAATTAATAGAATTTAAAGAAAAATTAGTTCAAGAAGAATGTTTCCAGAAAGTTGATTTACCCCTTTCTAATCTTACCCTGAAACAAGACGTTGATTTTACTATTGAATTGGAAATAAGTGAGGAATGTTTAAATAAAACAAATGACTAATTTTTGGAATAAAAATAAATTAGGAATCTATCTGGGGAGCTCTATCTTGATTATAGTTCTGATTTTCTTTTTTTCGACTTTTTTTGTGGTCAAAAGTATCAATATTAAATCGGAAGAAATTCAGAAGAGAGATATTGATGCAGAAATAGCCCAAATCAAAGTAGGAAAACTTTCAGCTCAAGCGGATGATTTTAATCTTTTTGAAGAATCACGAGAAGGTCTTAAGGTAGTACTTTCTTCAGAGCAAGAAGTGGATTTTATTAAAGGCATTGAAGAGTTAGCAGATAAAACGGGAAATTCAGCTACAATTAAAATTAAAGAAAGCGCTAAAAAGGTTTCAAAAAAAGAGGATGAAGCAACGCCTGCAGAAGGAATTATGGATAAGTTGCCTTCTCAAAAATATATTTCAGCTGATATAACTCTGGAAGGAAATTATTATGAAATGCTGGATTTTTTAAAAAAGTTAGAAAATTTTCAATATTACTTAACAATGGTTTCAATTAATTCCAAGGCAGTTGACGAGCGATTGCAAAATAGCAATAGTTATTTTTCCAACAATCAAGATAAGACTATAGCAAAAAAATTCGTGAGAACAGTTTTGGAAACAGTAGCTTATATTAAAGAATAAAAAGTATGCATTTTAATCTTCAGAAAAATAAACTCGATTTTTTAAAAAACATTCAAGGTAAATGTAAACTTATTTGTGCGAAAAAAAGCTGGTTTTTGGCTCTTTTTGGATTGGTTTTATTTATTTTTTGCGTTTATCTATGGAATAAGTTTGTGTATAATCCGAATTTATCTGAGACTAAAAAACAAGAATACAAGGAACTCAATTACAAAGAGGTTAATTTCAACCGTAATGTTTTTTACAAAGTTTTGCAAGAAATTAATCAAAGGAAAGAAGATTATGGGAAGAAAGATGAAATTAAAAACGACGTCTTTAAAACAAACTAATAGATTTTTTTGAATGATTGCCTAGCCAGAACAGCACCAAATACTTTTTTAGCACCGTTTTGTTTTAATATTCTAGCACATTCAAATAGGGTAGCTCCAGTAGTAGCTACGTCGTCGATTAAAAGAATATTTTTTCCTTTGACTTTAGAATTAGTTGTAATGGTAAAAATATTTTGAACATTCTTTTTCCTATCTTGATATTTTTTAATAGACATTTGTGGAAGAGTATGGTGCATTCTTTTCAAGATATCTGGCAAAACTGGTAAAGATAAACCAGGAGCCAAATTTTTTCCAATATATTCGGCTAATAATCCTGACTGATTAAAGCCTCGTGCCCGCAATCTTATCCTGTGCAGTGGAACTGGTAGTATAATATCCGGTAATGGCAATCGACTTTTTTCTAAAGACTTTTTTAAAATTTCTCCCAAGGGAAATTGTAAATCGGAAATAAATTTGTATTTAAACAAATGAATCAGGCGGGGTGGTAGTTTTTCCTTATAGCTAATGGCTACTATCAAAGTGTTAATTTTTGGAAAAGTTTCTTTGTTTTTGCGAGATTTTTTCAAGCAATTTTGACAAAGAGAACCAGATTCGGTAATTATTCTCTCACAATGGAAACAAAGTTGATAAGGCAAAGATGGTAGTCCTTTAAGACAAGGGTCGCAGATCCATTTTCCATATTTTCCGCACGAAACACAATTAATTGGAAAAAGGGTATCCAAAAAAGAAGCTTTTAATTTATTTAGAAAATTATTTTTTTCTAGCATAGAATAATGTTATTAGTAAAATTCAGCAGAGTCAAAAAATAAGTAATATATGTCCTGTGGATAACTTTAGGAGATGGCTTTCAATAATAAAATATGGTATAATTTAGGAAGTGTAAATTAACTTATTGAAGAATCAATTAGTTTACTAAAAAAACAAAAAAATAATGTTTGGATTTGGAAAAAATAAATTTTTGGGAGTTGATGTTGGTGCTTCTTCTATAAAAATTGTTGAATTGGAAATTCGTAATGGTAAACCCTTTTTGGCTAATTATGCCTGGGCTGATTTTGGGGCGAAAGGACTTAACAGGGGTGTCAATAGTCTAATCTCCTCAGATGTCCTTCCTGAATATATAAAGAAAATATATAAAGAAGGAAAATTTAAAAGCAAAAACGCTTATATCTCCATACCTTCAACAGGAGGGCTAATTGTTTTGGTGGAATTTCCGGAAATGAGCGATGAAGATTTGGCCCAAGCCATTAAGTTTGAAGCGCACAAATATGTGCCAGCTTCCTTGGATGATGTGGCCTTAAGCTGGGATGTCATTAATAAAAAAACAAAAGAAAGAAAAATTTTTAATACTGCTTCTCCCAAGACAGTCAATGGGAAGGAAAAAGAAGAATCTTCTAAGATGCAAGTTCTTTTAATAGCTGCTCCTAAAAATAAGATTGCCAATTATGAAAAAATGGCAAAAAAATCCGCTTTAAGTCTTAAAACTATTGAAATTGAAAGTTTTTCATTAGTGCGTTCATTAGTAGGAAATGATCAGAGAAATTTAGCGGTGATGGATATTGGTTCAAAAGTTTGCAATATAATTTTAGTGGAAAAAGGGATAATCAAGGCCAGTAGAAGCATTGAGGCGGGAGGAAAAGAATTAACTGAAGCCATTGCTCATAGTATGAATATTGATGAAGCAAGGGCGGAAAAAATAAAAATATCCGGAAAAAAATTACTGAATAACCCTGAATCTCCAATTAGCTTTCCCATTTTAGATAGAATCGTTAGTGAGGCTAGGAGGGTCTTTAGTTCTTATTATAAAGAACAAAACGAAATAAAGATTGACCAAATTATATTAACGGGAGGATCTTCGGGTCTGATTGGGTTGATAGAATATTTTTTTCATAATTTAAACATTCCTGTTTCTTTGGGTAATCCAATGGGAAGAGTGGAATATAATAAATCCGTAGAAGACAAACTTAATCAGATGAAAAATCGCTTTTCAGTGGCTATCGGGCTGGCTCTTTCCGGAGTGGAAGAAAAAATTAAAAAATAAAAATTAATAAATATAAATCCGCCTAAGCGGAAAAATAAAAATATGACAAATATAAATTTATTGGCCCAAGAAGAACATGGTAGTAGTAAGTTTCCTTTTAAAAACGGAGTAGGGATGGTGGCTTCAGTTTTATTGTTGGTAGTGTTGGTTTATTTAGGAATGATTTTTTATCAGAAACGTCTGGATGCCCAATTTAAAGTAGTCAATCAATCGTATGTTTCCGAGCACGCGGTTTTAACCAAGGGAAGTGCCGGAAATATTTTGGATTTTCAAAATCGCCTAACTAACGCTGAAGAAATGGTAAAAAAGGATGATTTGTCAGTAGAAAACTTTAGTCAGCTGGAAAAAACTATGTTGGCCGGAGATTATTTGACATCCTATAATTATGACGCTGAAGCCAAATCAATCAGTTTGGAAGGTGTGGCGAGTAATCTAGTTGATGTAGCTAAACAAATACGTGAGTTTAAGGAAAATGAATACTTTAATTCGGTTCAAATAGGAAATATAGGACTGAATGAGTCGGGGAACGTGGATTTTTCTATAAGCTTAAAAATTAAATAAAAAATATGAAAATAAAAATACTACTAGTTCCCATCCTCCTACTGCTAATAGTTTATCTGCTTGTTTGGGTGGCTGCACCTCAGTTTTCTGCATTAAAAAATTCTTATAATTTATTAAAGGCGGAAAAAAATAAGCTTCAAGAATTAAAAAATAAAGCCGAAAACGTGAATAGTTTAGTGGCAGATTTGAGCGATAATACAGAAAAACAAAAAGTTATTTTAGCCTATCTTCCAGAAGATGAAGCAGCGGAAGAGATCATTAATGATTTGAATGCGATAGCTAATTCTTCAGGAGTATTAATTTCTGGCATTGCTATTTCTCCCTCTGAACAAAAATCAGAACCAGCACAGCAGACTATGAGTTCGGCTAAAAATGAACTTCTACGCGGAGAAGAGGATATTTTCGGAGGAATGGGAATGGGTGTGGAAATGCAAGTGGACAACATTCCTAATATTTCAGATGTCAGTGTTGATTTTCAAATCACTGGTAGTTATGCCAATGTCAAAAGCAGTTTAGAAAAACTTTCAAAATTAAAAAGATACAATAAAATAGGTTCTGTCAATATCACAAAATCGGAATCTGGATTGCTTGAAACAAGTATAGCTTCCAATTTTAGTTATCTCAATAAAGTTGATGGTATATACAGTTTAAATAATAGTATTTTTTCTCAAACCAGATTTAACACATCGGTTATAGAAAAAATAAACGAAAAATTAACCACTGGAATAGCTGAATTATCTGCTGGAACAGCTGGTAAATCAGATCCGTTTGCTCCCTAGTTTAGGAAAAGCTGGTTACGTTGTTTTTGCTTTAAGGATTGACTAATTGAAAATAAAATGCCAATTAATGTAAAAAATAAAAGTTCTGAGTTGGAAAAAAAAGCCTCTGAACTGGGGGTTAGTTATTTGGAAAAATCTCCTAAAAGTATTGAGAATAAGATTATTGATATAATTCCTCAAGAAATTGCTGAAAAAGATCAGATAGCTGTTTTTGAAAAGAATCAAGGAATTATCAAGGTGGCCATGGTTGATCCGCAAAATATCGAAGCGCTCAATGTTTTGAGTTTTGTGGCAGAAAAAGAAAAATCCGGAGTAAAAAAATATTTGGTTTCAGAAAAAGTTTTTGATGAAATTCTAGATTTTTATTCCAGTCCCGGAGAGATGGTAGAAAAAGTGGTAGAGTCTTTCAGTGAATGGAAATTGAAGGATGAAGAAATGGATAGGGAAAAAATAGGCAAAAAACAAAAACAAGAAGTGCTTAAGGATGCACCAGTAGCCAAGTTAGTGCAAGTTATTATTGGACATGCAGTAGAAGGAAAAGCCAGTGATATTCATATAGAACCTATGGATGATGAATACCGAGTACGTTTTCGGATGGATGGTGTGTTGCATGTAAGCCTAGTTATTCCCAAGGAAATTGGTCCAGTGGTTGTTTCTCGGATCAAGATAATGGCCAATTTGAAAATTGATGAAAAAAGAAAGCCGCAAGATGGAAGATTTAGAATTGTTCACGACGGAAATGAGATTGATTTTCGAGTATCCAGCTTACCAGTAATTGAAGGCGAAAAGATAGTTATGCGTATTTTAGATAAAGAAGGTGGCGTGGGCGATATAAAATCTCTCGGCTTAGCGGGAACAGCGGCGGAAAATATGCAAGCAGCTATTCAGGAAACCTATGGAATGGTTTTGATGACCGGGCCAACTGGATCAGGAAAGTCCACCACGCTTTATGCTCTTTTGAAAATTCTCAACAACGAAGAAAGAAATATTATAACTCTAGAGGATCCTATTGAATATGATATTGAAGGACTGAATCAAAGCCAAGTAAAACCAGAAATTGGTTATACTTTCGCCAACGGGCTAAGAACCATCTTACGTCAGGATCCAAATGTGATAATGGTGGGAGAAATTCGCGATTCGGAAACAGCTGAATTGGCTGTTCACGCAGCTCTTACAGGGCATCTAATGTTTTCTACTTTGCATACTAATACGGCCATTGGAGCCATTCCTCGGTTAATTGATATGGGTATTGAACCTTTTCTACTTTCCTCCGCACTTCGATTGGTAGCGGCGCAGAGATTAGTCAGAAAAATTTGTGAAAGTTGCAAAGAGGAAATTACTATTTCGGAAAAAATAAAAAAATATATCTTAGGAGATATTTCGAAAATATCTCCCGAAGAAATTAAAAAATATGGGTTAGATCTTTCTGGAGGGCCTCATTTCTACCATGGTAAAGGTTGTGATGAATGTAATGGGACCGGGTTAAAAGGGCGAGTAGCTATTTATGAAGTGGTTCCACTGAATGAAGATATGAAAACGATTATCACGGAAAAAAATGGCAGTGAGCCTCTGATAAAAAATGAAAGAGATCGATTGGGAATTCTCACTATGAAACAAGATGGAATTTTGAAAGTGCTTTTAGGCAAGACAACCATTGAAGAACTAGAAAGGATAACAGAAGGTAACATCGACTTGGAAGATGATTAGAAATAATAAAAAGAAAAATAAAAAATGAGTACCATGCATTCGGAGCAAAGAATAAAAACTCTTTTGAGAACGGTGGAACAGCAATGTGCTTCCGATTTTCACTTAACAGTTGGACGTTATCCGACTTTGCGTATTGATGGAAAACTTCTTCCATTGGCTCAGGATAGTGTTTTAACTCCGGATGATACGCTAGCTATTAGTGATGCTCTACTTAATGAAGAACAGAAAAAGAAATTAGAAGATGAAGGACAAGTGGATTTTTCCTATAGTTTTGAAAATAAAGGAAGATTTCGAGTTAATATTTTCTATCAGCAAGGACGAATAAGTGTAGCTATGAGGCTTATTCCCATGGAAATTAGAACATTAGAACAACTTTCCATTCCAGAAAAAGTTTATGATTTTACCAAATTTTCCCAAGGACTTTTTTTGGTAGTTGGTCCAGTGGGGCACGGGAAATCCACTACTCTGGCGGCTTTAATTAATGAAATAAATCATAATCAGGAAAAGCACATTATTACCATTGAAGATCCGATAGAGTATATTTATGAACAGGATAAGTGTATTATTAATCAAAGAGAAGTTAATCAGGACTCAAAAGATTTTCACTCGGCTTTAAAAGCAGTTTTTCGGGAAGATGCCAATGTGGTTTTGGTAGGAGAATTGAGGGATTTGGAAAGTATTTCCACTGCCATTACGGCGGCGGAAACGGGACATTTGATTTTTGCTACTCTGCACACTAATGATTCTCCTCAAACCATTGATCGTATCATAGATATTTTTCCACCTAATCAACAAAATCAGGTGAGGATGCAGTTAGCCAATTCTTTGATAGGAGTAGTTTCTCAAAGATTAATATCAAAAGTAGATGGAGGAAGAGTTCCGGCGGTAGAAATTATGATAAAAAACCATGCAGTAGAAAATCTGATTAGGGAAAATAAAGCTTATCAAATAGATAATGTGATTGATACCAGCGCGGAAGAAGGGATGATCCCGATGGATAAATCGTTGGCGGAATTAGTTAGAATGGGAACTGTAACCATTGATGCGGCTAGAATTTATGCCAAAGATCCAAGCAATTTTGAAAATCTAATGAATTAAATTAAAAAATAATTTCTGCGAAAGCGGATAACTATATGAAATTTATTTTTAAAGCCAAGGACAAACAAGGGGCCGTTAAAGAAGGAAAAGTAGAAGCTTCCAGTGGTAATGTAGCAGCGGAAGTTTTGCAAAGAAATGGACTTTTCCCTATTAGTATTAAAGAGGAAAAAACTCAAAATACCGGACTGGAAAAAATATTAAAATATTTTGACCAAGTTTCTGAAAAGGAAAAAATGATTTTTTTCCGTCAGCTAGCCATTCTAATTGAAGCCAAAGTGCCGATAGTAGCTTCTTTAGGAGCCATAAAAGACCAAAGTGAAAATCTTTATTTCAAAAGTGTTTTGGATCAAATGATGAGTGATATTCAAGAAGGTATGGCGCTTTCAGCTACTATGACTAGGCATCAGGATATTTTTTCCGGATTGCATATTAGTGTGGTTAAAACGGGAGAAGTTTCTGGAAATCTCAAGAAATCGGTAGAATACGTGGCGGACAATATTGAAAAAAACTATGCTTTGGTCAGTAAAATTCGTTCGGCGATGATTTATCCGGTAGTGGTCTTGATTGTGTTTTTTATTATTGCCTTCATAGTAATTTCTTTTGTGGTGCCCAAGCTAACTACTATGATTAAGGAGCTTGACGCTGAAGTGCCTTGGTATACCAACTTAGTGATTAAATCAGGTGATTTTATGGCTAGTTATTGGTGGGTGGTAGCGGTAATAATCCTAGGATTTATTGGTGGGATTATCTATTACATCAGGACTGATGATGGGAAAAAAGAATGGGATCAGGTGAAAATAAAATTACCTATTTTTGGAAAAATTTTTCAATATATTTATATTACTCGTTTCTCAGAAAATTTAGCGGTTTTGCTTTCCGGAGGTATTCCTATTATTGATGCCCTTAAGGTAGTGAGTAAAGTAGTCAATAGTAATGTTTATGAAAAAATCATTGTTCAGGCAGCGGAAGAAGTAAAAGTGGGTGGGGATATGAGCGATGTTTTTAAAAGATATCCGGAAATTCCGCCTATTGTTTCGCAGATGGTGAGAATTGGAGAAGAATCTGGGCAAATTGATGTGGTGCTTCGGCATGTAGCTGATTTTTATTCTCATGAAACAGAGGAAATTACCAAAAATCTTTCTACCCTGATTGAACCACTGCTAATGGTCTTGATTGGAATCTTTGTTGGTTTTTTGGCCTTCTCCGTTATTATGCCGATATATAATTTGGCAGGGCAATTATAGAATTTTTAATTTTTAATTTTTAAATAATTTCTAAAAATGAAATTTTTAAATTATGAATTATGATTTAGAGGAAAGATGTGCTAAACTAGGAGAAGAAGTTATTGTGTTCTGTAAATTAATAAAGAGTAATGATATAATTAGGCCGTTGGTAGGTCAATTGGTAAGATCGGCAACCAGTGTGGGCGCGAATTATATGGAAGCAAACCAGGCGAGTTCTAAAAAGGATTTTAAAAATAAGATAAGAATATCTCAAAAAGAGGCGAATGAGTCTAAACACTGGCTCAGAATGATAGCCATAGCTGACCAAAATAATAAAGAAAAATGCCGAAAACTTTGGAAGGAAGCGCACGAATTAACCCTGATTTTTGCTAAAATTTCAAAATCCTGCAATAAAGTTTAGAAATTAATATTTATTTAAAAATTATAAAATTATAAAATTAAAAATTGAAACAAAAATAAAGGAACTTAACGCGTTAACTAATTAACCCGTTAATGAATTAATAGATAATATAAATATATTAAAATAGAAAGCGAGGTGAATATATGAAAAAAATAAAAAAAGGTTTTACTTTAATTGAACTTTTAATCGTTATTGCGATTATCGGTATTTTGGCTTCAATCGTTTTGGTAAGCTTAAACAGCGCGAGAACGAAAGCGAAGGATGCTTCAGTAAAAGCTTCTGTGTCTAGTACTGCAGCCGCTGCCATTATATGTGCAGACGATGGAATATCGCTGACTGCTCCAGCTAACGACGCTGTTATTTGCGTAGGTTCAGATTCAAAATATCCTAATCTATCAACTCCTGGTGGATCATGGACTGCTTGCGCAAGCGGAGACGATTTAGAAACCTCTGATGGAACATTCAGATATTGTGCTACAAATTCCTCAGCTGTTGTAATTACTTGTATGGAAACAGGATGTATATAAAAATATAGCTTTATCATTCAAAAAGTCCCAGTTAACGCATTTGGGGCTTTTTGTTTTTGACTTTTTGTGGTAGAATAATGATGGAGGTGTTCAGTATTAACGAGTTAACTGGTTAATAAGTAATAAAAAAATAAAGTATGTTCATAATTTTCTTAATTTTCGGTCTCATTGTCGGCAGTTTTTTGAACGTCGTAGTTTATCGTCTGGGAGTAGCGGAGGATTTTGTTTTTGGTGGATCAAAATGCCCGCATTGTCAAAAAGGCATCCGCTGGTATGATAATATCCCGGTCATTAGTTTTATCCTGTTGAAGTTTCAATGTCGAGACTGTGGGAAGAAAATTTCTTGGCAATATCCTTTGGTGGAAATTGGGACAGGAGTACTGTTCGCTTTTTTAGGTCAGCAATATTTTTTAATCGGTAATCAAGAAACTTGGATGACTACTGTATATTTTCTCGGCATAGTTTCCTTCTTGGTGATTATTTTCGTTTATGATCTTTTATATATGGAAATTCCGACTATCGTGCTTTGGGTGGGCATAGCCTGGACCATAGCTTTTAATCTTTTTTTTGACGCACAAAAAGGCATATTAGTAGGCGATATTTTTAATTCAGCTATTTTTTCCGGAACTTTGGCTGCCTTTCTAGCTTTTATGTTTTTCTTTTTATTGGTTTTTTTATCCAAAGAAACTTGGATGGGAATGGGGGATGCTTACCTGGTGATTTTTTTGGGATTGATTCTGGGTTGGCCGAAAATTCTTTTGGGGTTGATGCTGGCTTTCACCATTGGCGCTTTGGTCGGATTGGCGCTCATCGGTTTCAAAAAGAAAAAAATGAAAAGTCAGATTCCTTTTGCTCCGTTTTTGATCGCGGGATCGATGATCGCGATGTTTTTTTATGACCCAATTATAAATTTTTATTTTTCGCTGGTTTTGCGTTAAACTGAAATTCGTATGAAAAGAAAAAACAAAAAAATTTACCTACTCGCCGAACCGAAGCCGCGTCGAAACGGACTAAATAAGCAGGCATTTACACTGGCTGAGGTGATGGTGATCATTGCCATTATTGGAATAATGACATCAGTAACAATCGTTTCTTTGATCGGAAGCCGAGAAAAAAAACAGGTAGAAACGGCAGCAAGTGAATTGGTGGCGGTTCTCCGCGAAGCGCAAAATAACGCTTTGACAGGAAAAAATGCTGGAGATAAATGCAAAGAGTATGAAATTTATGCAGAAAATAGTAAATATACTATTAACTGCGGACCATTAGTCTCATTTGATTATCAATTAAAGAATGGAGTTGCGTTTGAAAATAAAGGATATGTCTCGTATAGTATTCCGGATGCAAAACCAATTTTTTCTGATAACCAGTTTCTACTTATAAAAGGGTCAGAAAGTTATAGCGTGTGTGTGTATATTACAGGCAGAATAATTGAACAAAGCGGTTCAGTTTGTCCATAAATTTATATGTATAAAAAAAACAGAAAAAAAAGAAAAAACAAGAAAGTTTACCAGCCGATGAGGCGGGGGTTTTCTATGGCGGAAGTAATGATCTCAGTCTTTATTTTATCTCTAACTATTCCAGTTATTTTTATGTTAATGGCTGGCAGTATTAGGCATTCTAATGAGGCAAGAGATCAAATAATTGCTTCTCAGCTGGCACAAGGGGGGATAGAATTAGTCAAAAATATTAGGGATAATAATTTAGCTAAAATTATCGCTGGTAATCCAGATATAAATGTTTTTGATAATTTACCTACGACGAGTTCTAATACTTGTCGAATAGCACAAGGAATGGACAAAATTGATGAATATGGAGATTGTCAAAGCAAACCTAACGATAAAATTCTTTATATCAATAGCGACGGTTTTTATGTTCATAATGTTAGTGGTTCTACAAAAACAAAATTTAAGAGAAGAATAAAGCTAGAATATGAAAATTATAATTTAAGTAATTCTGATTATCTTACAGTTACAAGTCAAGTTAGTTGGAAAGCTGTTTCACCTTGGCTTAGTGACTGTAATTTAGCGAATCAATGTGTAGAAATAAAAACTAAACTTTACAAAACTCAAGATGATTCATAAAAAAATGAAAATAAAACAAAAAAATTTAGAGGGGTTTACCCATTGCCCAGAACGATCCGTATATGAGCGAGAAGGTAAAGGGTATAAAACGCGCAAAGAATTGTTTCAAGGTCCAAGGCCTAAACTCATGGGCGCTGGGTTTACCTTAGTTGAAGTTTTAGTATCGATGTTTGTTTTTTCTTTGGTAATGATGTCGATGGTGGGTATTTTTGGGCAATCAACAGCTAGCTTTAAATCAGGAAAAAATATTCAAGCAAACCTAGAGGAAGCTCAGTTTGCTTTGAATAAAATGGCTAAAACAATCAGAACTAGTTCGGTTTTTGGTAGTGATGGCATACAAAATAATTTGAAAATTTTTAATTATTCTTTGACCGATAGTAATTGTATAAGATATTTTAGTATGAATGATAAGCTTATGGTAAACTCCAACACTCAAGCTGATAGGGCATCTTGTGAGAGCGTTGATTTTATTAATTCTGATGCTGACGCTCTTATTGAAGGTTATGTTTCAAACATTAACTTTAAAGTAGTAAATTCTTTAGACAAATCAAAAGTAGATGGTCCCAAAGCTGGAAGAGTAACTATGACACTCAAAATTTGTGAATCAAGTGATGAAAAAAAATGTGCTAATATTCAATCGTCTGTTTCCCTGAAAGATTATGATGTTTCAATGTCAATGACTCCCTAAAAAATATAAAGTTAGCTATGAAAAATATGAGGTGTGACAAAAAAAACAAAAAAGGATCAATTCTAATTTTCTCGTTAATCATTATGTCAATAATGCTCATTTCGGCGTTGGGAATTACTCTTGCGACAGTGAGTGAACAAAAAGGAGCCAGCGCTACAGAAAAATCAGTGCAAGCTTTTCAAATAGCTGATACGGGGGTTGAAATGTTTTTTTGGAAAAAAAAGAATGCAACACCAACTACCAAAATAAAACATATTAATGGAAATGCTGAAACTAACTATGAGATAGATCCTAATAATGATTATATAGTGTTTAAGGATATATTATCAGATGGTAAAATAAAAATGATATTTTATAAAAGTGATGGTGCTGGTGGTTTTGATATTATGCAAGCCTCAGAGTTACCCAATGCTAATATAGTTGACGTAACAAAAATAAAATCAGTCGGGATTTTTGGAGGTGTCTCAAGAGCAATTGAAGTGGATTTTACGACTCCGTAAAGGATATAAAAAGAAAATTTAGAATAAGAAAATGGCTTAATTATGGCCGTTTTTTTGTGCTATAATTAAAATATGTCAAAAATAGCTAAAAATAAGGCCGTGCCTGACGGCAGACAAACAAAATCAAGAATAAAAAAGCTTTCGGAAGAAATCAACAAGCTGCGCTACGAATATCATGTTTTGGACAAGCCGGATGTGACGGATGAGGTGTATGATTCTTTGACGAAAGAATTGAGGGAATTGGAAGCGCAATTTCCCGATTTGCGATTGGCCGATTCGCCCACGCAAAGAATCGGCGGAAAACCATTGGCAAAATTTCAAAAAGTGCGCCATCAAGTGAGGCAATGGTCTTTTGATGATGTTTTTTCTTTAGAAGAGTTGAAAAAATGGGAAGAAAAAGTGCAAAGATTTATGAGCAAAATTTCCCACCGACCCTCACCCCCAGCCCCTCTCCCAGTGGGAGAGGGTGGCCGAAGGACGGGTGAGGGAAAAATCGAGTATGTAGCGGAAGTGAAAATCGATGGGTTGAAAATTATTTTGATCTATAAAAATGGAAAATTTGTTCGTGCAGCCACTCGGGGTGATGGAGTTATTGGCGAAGACGTGACCGAAAATATCAAAACTATTGTGAGTGTGCCCTTGGAATTGACTCAACCGATTGATTTGGTGGCGGTGGGAGAATGCTGGCTAAGTAAAAAAGAATTATCCAGGATTAATGAGGCCAGAAAGAAAAAAGGGGAAGCGCTGTTTGCCAATTCCAGAAATGCTGGAGCAGGCACTATCCGACAGTTGAATCCGAAAGTGGCGGCTTCCAGAAAATTGGATACTTTTATTTATGACATAGATTATCTCGCAACTCGCAACTCGCAACTCGCAACTCCAAAAACACAAAGAGAAGAATTAAATTTATTAAAAAAACTGGGATTTAAAGTTAATCCAGAAAGTAAACTTTGCAAAAATATTGAGGAAGTGGAAAAATTTTATCAAAATTGGATTGGGAAAAAAGACAAAGAAGACTATGGTATTGATGGAGTGGTGCTTAAAATAAATTCCGTGGAAATCCAAAAAGCGTTGGGCTACACTGGCAAATCTCCGCGTTGGGGAGTGGCCTATAAATTTCCGGCGGAAAAAGTGACAACCATCGTGGAAGATATTAAAGTTCAGGTCGGTCGCACTGGTGCTCTCACTCCAGTGGCCCATCTGCGGCCAGTTTTGGTGGCTGGTTCTACGGTTTCTCGAGCGACACTTCACAACGAGGATGAAATCAAAAGACTGGATTTGAAAATTGGCGACACGGTAGTGCTTCACAAAGCCGGCGATGTAATTCCGGAGGTGGTGGAAGTGTTGAAAAATTTGCGTTCAGGAAAAGAAAAAGTTTTTCATATGCCAAAAACTTGCCCAATATGCGGAGGAGCAGTCAAACGAGAAAATGTAGGGATTCGGTCCCTACAGGTAGGAGCGGCACGTTATTGTCTTAATCCTAAATGTTTTGCGGTTGAAATTGAAAAAACAATTCATTTTGTTTCCAAAAAAGGTTTCAATGTTGATGGAATGGGAGAGAAAATTGTGGAGCAATTGATGAATGAAGGAATAGTGTCAAATTTTGCCGATATTTTTGAATTGGAAAAAGGCGATTTGGAACCTTTGGAAAGATTTGCGGAAAAATCAGCGGATAATTTAATTGAGTCCATCAAAAATAGCCGAAAAATAACTTTGGAAAAATTTCTGTTTGCGCTAGGAATTCGACATGTGGGCGAAGAAGGATCAATTCTCGTAACTCGTAACGTGGAACTCATAACTCAAAAGAAAATAAAAAATTTATCAGATGTCGCGGAATATTTTACAGAAATAAAAATTAATGATTGGCTGAAAATAAAAGGTATCGGAGAAAAAATGGCGGAGAGTTTAGTGGAGTGGTTTGGAGATAAAAATAACATAGAAATTCTTAAAAGAATGAAAAATCTTGGCGTAGAAATTATTATCCAAAAACTACAAACTACAAACTACAAACTGAAAGGTTTGGTTTTTGTCCTGACAGGAGAATTAAAAAACTTTACAAGAGACGACGCCAAAGATATGATTAGAAGGTTAGGAGGAGAAATTTCGTCTTCAGTGAGCAAAAACACCAGCTATGTTTTGGCTGGAGAAAATCCGGGATCAAAATATGACAAAGCGAAAAAATTAGGAGTGAAAATTATTAGAGAAGAAGAATTTAGAGAGATGCTTTAACTCTACGAAGTACGAACATCTACGAAATTACGAATTCGTAGTGAATTAAATAATTGCAAAAATTATGATTAATAAATCAGAAGTTCAACATATCGCTACACTAGCGCGCATTGGATTAGACGAAAAAGAAATAGATAAATTATCCAAAGATTTATCAGGCATTTTGAATTGGGTGGAAAAATTGAAAGAAGTGAATGTGGATGGTGTAGAGCCGACAGCCCACATAACTGGGGTGAATAATATCTCAAGAGAAGACAGAGTCGGTGATTTTGAAAATAAGGAAGGAATTAAAAAATTATTTCCAGAAGAGAAAGATGGATTTGATAAAGTTAAATCAGTCTTATAACATAAAACATGTAACATGTAACAAAATCTAAAAAATTGTTTCATGCTTCATGATAAATGTTTCATGATTAGAGAACTGCACGAAAAATTAATTAACAAAGAAATTTCAGCGGTAAAATTAGCCGAAGATTATTTTGCTGTGATTGAAAAAAAAGACAAAGAAATTTTTGCATATCTTACTTTAACGAAAGAATTGGCTTTGGAGCAAGCCAAAAAAGTAGACGAAAAAATTGCTCGGGGTGAAAGTATTGGAATACTAGAAGGTATTCCCGGGGCGATTAAAGATAATATTTTAATAAAGAATATTAGGGCCACAGCCAGTTCCAAAATTTTGGATAATTATATTGCGCCTTATGATGCGACAGTTATCAAAAAATTAAAAGATAGTGGAGCGGTATTTTTGGGAAAAACCAATCTAGACGAATTTGCTATGGGTTCTTCTACGGAAAATAGCGCCTATGGACCAACAAAAAATCCTCATGATTTGGAAAGAGTGCCAGGTGGGTCTTCTGGAGGTTCTGCAGCCGCAGTGGCGGGAGATATGGCGGTTTGGGCGCTAGGAACCGATACAGGTGGTTCAATTCGTCAACCAGCGGCTCTTTGTGGAGTAATGGGTCTGAAACCGACTTACGGAAGGATTTCCCGTTATGGCGCTATTGCGATGGGTTCCAGTTTAGATCAAATTGGACCAATTGCTAAAACCGTGGAAGACGTCGCGATTGTTTTGAGTGCTATTGCCGGAGAAGACAAAATGGACGCCACCTCTGCCAGATCTGCTGATAAAAAGTATGAAGATTATTTGACTGGCGAAGTGAAAGGTTTGAAAATCGGAGTGGTGAAAGAATATTTGGAAAATTTAAATCCAGAAATGAAAGAAAAAATGGAAGAGGTGATAGAAAAATTCAAAAAAATGGGAGCGGAAATCAAAGAAGTGGAGTTACCTTTTGCGAAATATTCTTTGCCAGCTTATTATATTATTATGCCCTGTGAGATTAGTTCTAATTTAGCTCGCTATGATGGAATTAAATATGGAATGAGAATAGATGATCAGGAAACTTCCAAAGTGAAAGCCGATGGATTGCCGAAAACATTGTTGGAAACTTATTTGGATTCCAGAAAATATGGATTGGGATCGGAAGTAAAAAGAAGAATAATGTTGGGAACCTATGCGTTGTCCAGCGGATATTATGAAGCCTATTATTTGCGGGCGCAAAAAGTGCGGACATTGATAAAAAAAGATTTTGAAAAAGTTTTTAATCCGTCAGCTGACGGAGTAGATTTAATTCTGACTCCAACCACCACCACTCCTGCTTTTAAAATTGGAGAAAAAACTGAAGATCCGCTCAAAATGTATCTGGAGGATATTTTTACAGTCACGGCTAATATTTCCGGCGTGCCGGCTATTTCGATTCCCTGTGGAAAAATTAAAGTAGATAATTCGGAAATGCCAGTTGGATTTCAATTGATGGGAAAATGGTTTGATGAAGAAAATTTATTGCGGGCAGCTCACGCCTTTGAAATAATGTAAGGGTTTTTAATCTTGAAGTAGGGAATAAAGTTTCTTTTTATGGTAAACTATGGGTATAAATTGAGCGAGCTCGCCCGCCTTTGGCGGGAATTGAATAAAAGGATAAAATAATAGTAATGAATATTTTGCAAAAATTGATGGTGCAACTTTATGAAGAATCTATGGTTTTCTATAATTCTCCAGTTTTTTCTTTGATTAAATTTGCTATAGGGATATATATTATTGTTTTGATAGTAGACGTGGTTTTGTTATTAATCCAAAGAGGGGTGGGAGGGAATTTACGTGAATTTACTATTGGAGCAGATTTGCCTAGAGAATTAATAAAAAAGAAAAGTAAATTGAAAAATAAATGGGGAAAGATAAGAAAAAGATTGGAAAACGATAATGAATCTGAATATAAAGCAGCTGTCATTGAGGCAGATGAATTAGTAAGCGACCTTATCGGAAGAATGGGCTATGGAGGAAAAGATGCTGGTGAAAAAATAAAAAATGTTCCGGCTGGGCATTTGGAAGCTATTGAAGAGATAAAAGAAGCGCACACTTTGAAAAATAAAATTGTGTTGGAAGAAGATTTTAAACTTAGTCGGGAAGAGGCCGAAAGGGCTTTAGAAAAGTACGAAAAATTTTTGCATGAATTTGAAGTTTTGAACTAACATTGACTTTAACTGAAAAACTGGTAAAATATTCGAACAGCTTGTTTTTTGTTGGTTGGAATTATAGTTGGGCTACGTGATTGCAGTAACTTTAATAGCAGGGTGGAGTCCCGAGTACTCGGGATCAGCTCTCCGCCTGCGGCGGATCATAACCGAACGACGCCAGTCAAATAAAAAACAATTTCATAGCGGGGTGGAGCAGTGGCAGCTCACGTGGCTCATAACCACGAGGTCGTAGGTTCGAATCCTACCCCCGCAACATAGAAAAATAAAACCTCAAATTTAAAAATATTAGATTAGTCCAGATTTGTCCCAACACCAAAAATGCCAGGGTAGCTCAGCTGGTTAGAGCGCGGGACTCATAAGCCCGAGGTCGAGAGTTCGAATCTCTCTCCTGGTACAAAAAACGGGGGCGTAGCTCAGCTTCGGCCATAGGCCGACCAGCCTATGGCTGGGGTTAGAAAAAATACATGTTCAATGTTTATTTTTTAAAAAGTAGAAAAAAATGGAAAAGTTTATGTTGGCTTTACTGAAAAAAGTCCAGAAATAAGATTAAAAGAACATAATACTAGTAGTAATGTATGGTCAAAAAATAATAAACCTTTTGACATATTATATTTCGAATCATATTATTGTAAAAAAGATGCTCAAGAAAGAGAAAAATTTTATAAAAGTGGTTTTGGGAAGTTAATCAAAAATAGCATAAGCGAAACGATTAAAAAGCATAAATTTTGGGGGCGTAGCTCAGCTGGTTAGAGCGACTGCCTGTCACGCAGTAGGTCGAGGGTTCGAGTCCCTTCGTCCCCGCCAAGTTACAATTTCAGAGTTTTCGGAAGTTTTATGCACCGTAAGTGCGGTCGTCTCGCCCGCAGGCGAGGATGAAAGGGCTGAATTTGCAACGGTTTGCCACGCTCCGCGTGGCAAAAAGGAAACGGCTTGGTTTTGGATTTGGAAGTTCGAACCAATCTTTTTTAGAAAATCCAGAATCCCTTCGGGATTTTCTTTGGAAGCGATAATTTTGGCTTGTTTACTGTCTTTTATGAATTTGTCGGCGAGTTCGAACCGATTATTGCTTTTTTGTCCAAAAGACTTCAATTTGTCTTTCAAAACTTGTTTTTGATTGATGAGAACATTTTTTGCTTTTTGATATTCTTTGATATTTAAGACACTTTCCAAATATGCGTTCATTAGTTTTTCCAACTTCTCATCAAGTTTTGAAAGTTCCTTTTCCGTCTTTTGAACAAAAAAGTCTGATGATTGGCTTGATTGGATTCTTTCTTTTTTTAATTCTGTAATCATCCAATCAGCGCAATCATCGGGCAAAGAAACTTTTTGAATTTTTTCAACAATTTGAGATGAAATTTTTTCTTCTCTAGTAAATACATTTTGCGTGCGTTTGTGGTGCGGATTTTTCTTGGTGCAATAGTAGTAAATATATTCTTTCCCGCTTTTTTTTATTTTCTTATCTGCCGTTATTGTATATCCACATTCTGCACAATGAAAAAATCCACGATAAAGAAAAAATTTCATCTTATCCACTTTCTGCAGTTTTGATTTTCTTTTCATCACTTCTTGCACTTCATCAAAAAGTTTCTTTGAAATAATCGGTTTATGCTTTCCTTCATAAAATTCCCCACCATAGCGAATTAGTCCATGATAGAAAGGATTTTGTAAAAGATATTGATAATTTGAAACGGAAAGCATTTTACCTTTCTTGCCGACAAGTCCCAAGCCGTTGATAATCTTTCGGAGATTTTTCAAAGTGTAGTTTCCAGTAGCGTATGCCTCAAATGCCTTTTTGATAAATGGCGATTTTTCTTTATCAACATAAATCATTTTTGTTTCTTTATTATTCAAATACCCTAAAGGAGCCATTTGAGGCCATAAGCCATTTTTCAATTTTTGTCGATGACCTCGCTTGATATTCTCCGAAAGATTATCAACATAATATTTTGACTGTCCGAAAGCGATTGATAACATAAATTTTCCTTGCGGTGTTGGATCAAACCAAAAAGTTGGAAATTTTAGCGTGGTGATTTTGCCAGTATCTACGAGATAAATTATTTGTCCGCCGTCAATGGAATTTCTCGCCAGTCTATCTGGATGCCACGCTAAAATTCCCACAGCTTCGCCCGCTTCAAGTTTTTTCAACATTTCAGCAAAGAGAGGGCGTCCAGGTTTCTTAGCAGTTTGTTTTTCCACAATAGTATCAACTATTTCCAAATTTTCTTTTTTCGCCAATTCTTGCAATTCAGAAATCTGGTCGCCAATACTTCGTACTTGCCGATCCTCTGAATCAGTAGATTTGCGGGCGTAGATGAAAAACCTTCTGGTTTGTTCTTTTGTATTATTTAAGTTTGTCATAAGTCAAAATATTATTAAAAACTATCGCTTCCAAGTTTCGCCAGAGGCGAAACAAAAAAAGATTGGTTGCAAAACTCTGTTTTGATTTGGCTTCGCCAAAATGAACTTCCAAATCCAAAACCAAAACATTTCTTTTTCGCCACGCGGAGCGTGGCAAATCCTTGCAAAATGGGACTTTGGCGCGCGGAGCGCGCCTGCCGAGGCGCAACGCGCCGAGGCAATCTCTCCCCAAAATGCTGAAATTGTAAATTGGCGGTACCTTTTGGTTGAAATTCTAACTTTTTTTGAACAGAACCCAGAATAATGAGGTGCGTTCCCGCTTGCCTCCGCTTTGCTACGGCAAACCAAAACAGAAATTTTTTCATTACATTTTTTATTTTTTTCTGCCCCCCATTTTTTTGCCCCAGGGCACTCTCTCTTGCTTCGCAATTCACCTTGTCTTTTAATAGGAGATGAAAAATTTTCTGTTTTGGTTTCCTCTTAACCAGAGGAAAGCGGAAACGCTCTAATTCTAATCGCAAAAGGGCAAAAGCTTGTCCTGAGCGAAGCCGAATGGATTCCTTCCCCCCAACCCCCTTCCTTTTTGCCCTTTTGCTTTTCGGGCTTCGCCCGATTTTTTTCGGCAGGGTGGGCTAACAATTTGACAAACAGAATTTAATTTCATATACCTGCAAAATATCATATATGCGAAGCATTGCAACTAATATTTATGACAGATAAAAACCCCCTAGAAAAAAGAATTTTTGAGCTTCACGCAAGAGTGTGTAAAACTCTCTCACATCCAAAAAGATTAGAGATTATTGAACTGCTTCGTGATAATAAAGAATTTGGCGTTTCGGAAATTTCAAAAAAATTGGATATTACAAAAGCCAATGCTTCTCAACATTTAGCACTTATGCGACAGCAAAATATCGTTAAGGCTCGGCGTGAGGGAGTTGCAGTCTTATATTCACTCGCCAATCCAAAAATTCTTATTGCTTATGATGCACTTAGAAAAACGTTGAAAGAACATTTAGAGTCCGACGGAAAATTATTAGAAACTTTTTAACAATATGAAATTTACACCTATACATTTTCAAGGATCCTTGGCTGCGGCAGGAGTAGCACTTATGCCTTTTCTATTTATGCAATTTACTATGCCACATAATGGGGCTTTTATCAATTTATCTGATATTTCATTTGCCACTCTTGGACCGTTGCAAAATATTTTTTTGTATTCACTTCTTGGTATTATGTTTATTTTTACTTTAATTCATCTCAGCTTAATTTTATTTTTGATAAAAGAATTAATAATATGGTTTAAAAATAAATCAGAGGTGAGTAATTTTTTAAATTCTGGGTTAACCAATATTGGGATGTTTTCTCCCATAATATCTATCACGATGAGTATGTACATCGTTTTAGGACCAATATTCTTTTTTATCCCAAAATTAGCCAATCAGGTACCATCTTTGATGTTCTGGGCGTTCTTATTTTGGAGTTTGATTTGGACAGTTGCTCTTTTGTTGGAGGCAAAAGTTATTAAAGTGCTATTAACAAAATCTGTTGATGTTGAAAAAATGAATTTCGGTTGGCTATTAGATAGTTTTACCTTTGGGATGATCGCTTTAGTCGGGTCATTTATTGCTTCGCTAGCTGTTGATACAAACATAGCGTCTATGGCAGCCTTTATGACACTGACGGTGTTAATTGTAGGTTTATTGATATTAGGTATAAAATTTATTATTCTTTTTCAGAATCAGTTGAAAGCTAGCCAATTACCCGAAAAGATTTCCTTACTTAGTATTTTTATTATAGTCCCAATAACTTGTTTATACGGAGTTAGTTTTTTTAGGCTCAATATCTATCTAGAAAATGTTTTTAATTATAATATTGGTATTTTTTCTTATTTTATAATCATGATTTCTTATATTATTGCAGGAACTTATCTGCTTTTAAGTATTTATTTAATTAGAGATTATTTATTTAAAGATTTCTTAAGAGATGAATATCATCCTAGTCAATGGGTGACTGTTTGTGCGCTGGTTGGATTTGAAGTACTTGGTCTCTATGTGTATAGTGAATATTATAGTAGTTCGTGGATACCATTGCTTAGCTATGTGCTTGTCCTTTTAGCTTCTTTGATTTATTTGATGATTCTAGGTCATTATCTTAAGGTACGTTTTAGTAAAGTAACATATTAAAAAATATTATGACAAACAAAAATTTTAATGGAATAAAACTAGGAATTGTAATTTATTCAAACGATCCAGAAACAGTATACAACGCGTTTCGTTTTGCCAACTTTGCACTTGATAAAGGCGATATAGTTAGCGTTTTTCTTTTAGCGAAGGGTGTCGAGTATGAATCACTGGATACAGAGCAGTTTAATGTGACAGAACAATCAAAGTCTTTCATCAAAGACAGTGGTGGAAAAATATTCGCTTGTGGTAGTTGTCTTAAGATAAGAGAAGAAGAAGGATCGCAAACTTGCCCACTCTCCACAATGGATGACCTTTACAATATTGTAATAGAAAATGATAAAATCATTACTTTTTAAATTAACTTTATGAAATTTGACTACACTGTAACCACAACAAAAAATTTTAACGAAACAGTTCAAGATGTTCAAGATGAAATTGCTAAGGCGGGTATGCGTGTGCTTTATGTGCATGACACTCAAAAAACCTTAGTTGATAAAGGATTTGAATTAGATCCATTTAAGATTATTGAATTCTGTAATGCTGAATATGCCCATAAGTTTTTGAAGGCAGACATGAAAATTGGACTATGTATGCCTTGTAAGATAAACGTCTACGTAAAAGGCGACGACACTGTTATTTCTGGTATGCGCCCGATTGTTTTAACGCAATTTTTTCCAGAAGCAGATTTAGAAAATGAAGTACAGGAAATTGATGAGAAAATCAAAGATGTCATTAATAATGCAAAATAATTTATGAAAAAATACCTTTCTTTAGTAATTTTTATTTTTGTTTTCAGTATTATTTCTCCTGCTTTATCTTTAGCTCAAAATAATGATAATCATACCGCTCGTGAGGAAGCTGAGGGGAAAATAGTTTGGGAAAAATTACAAGCTCAGGAGTTGAATTGCGAGGACTTATCTGCTGATGATTTTGGAGTTCTTGGTGAATACTATATGGGACAAATGCTGGGAGATTCACACGAGGCTATGAACGAGATGATGACACGAATGCACGGAGAAGAAGGCGAGGAACAAATTCATGTTGTCATGGGCAAGCGACTTTCAGGATGTGATACGGAAGCAGTAGCTACTACTGGAAGTGGCGGTTCTGTGTCTATGATGAATATGATGTGGGGAGGGTGGTCGTCTCCCCTTGGTAATAACTCAACAAATAATATGATGAACTTTGGATTTATGCCATTTAGCGGTTTTGGTTGGATTTTTATGATCCTGTTTTGGGTTTTAGTAATTGTTGGAATTGTGTCTTTAGTTAAATGGTTAGCCAATCAAAACAGAAGTGAGGGCAGGGATGGTAAATTTGCATTGGAGATCTTGAAAGAACGCTATGCTAAGGGTGAAATTGATAAAGAGGAGTTTGAGGAAAAGAAAAAAGATTTAAGTTAGCCCACCCTGCCGAAAAAAATCGGGCGAAGCCCGAAAAGCAAAAGGGCAAAAAGGAAGGGGGTTGGGGGGAAGGAATCCATTCGGCTTCGCTCAGGACAAGCTTTTGCCCTTTTGCGATTAAGAATAGAGCGTTTCCGCTTTCCTCTGGTTAAGAGGAAACCAAAACAGAAAATTTTTCATTTCCTATTAAAAGACAAGGTGAATTGCGAAGCAGGAGAGAGTGCCCTGGGGCAAAAAAATGGGGGGCAGAAAAAAATAAAAAATGTAATGAAAAAATTTCTGTTTTGGTTTGCCGTAGCGGAGCGGAGGCAAGCGGAAACGCACCAATTGAATTACCACGCTCTCCGAAACGTACGATTGAGTTCAGAGCCACCACGCGCGCGGAGCGTGTGTCAGTCTGGGTTCTGTTCAAAAAAAGTTAGAATTTCAACCAAAAGGTACCGCAATAACAAAAACCCCCCGACAGTATGTCGAGGGATTTTTTAATCTGCGAGATTAGAAGCGTCCACCGCCTCCAAAGCTTTTTTTCTGACGATTTTTCATGCGGGTCTTATTGCATTCGTAGCAATAAAGATTTCCATATGTTCCATCTTCTTTCTTGGTTGGTTCGAAAGGAAGCTTGTCGATTGCTGCTCCACATTCGGCGCAAGTAATGTTCATACTAGCAATATCGAACATTTGTCTTTGCGGACGATTATTATCTTGATAAGCCATTTTGAGTATAGTCACCTCGCTTTCTAGTCCCGAGTTTTCGGGAAAAATGGTGACTTACTCGTGTAGCTTATCTAAACTCTTATTTAGAAACAAACTAGATAACTAACTGAATTATTCACCTTTAATAATCATAGCAGATAAATAAAGAGAGTCAATAACTATTTTTCGACATCTTGATTTAATAGGAGTTAGGATATATTATTAAAACTGATACTGGAGGCGTGGCTGAGTGGCTGAAAGCAGCACACTGCTAATGTGTTGAGCTCGCAAGGGCTCCATAGGTTCGAATCCTATCGCCTCCGCCAATTTTCACTTTCGTCCGAAACGGTGGGAGCGAGCGTGTCGCGAAGCGACACGGAATGCCATTTTTGCGCTACGCGCCAAGGTTTTTTCAGCACGAGAGAAAGCGCGCGGTCGTGCAGGAGCGGGTTCGAACCAATCTTTTTGAGAAAATCCCGAATCCTTTCGGGATTTTCTTGTAAAGCGATTTTTTCGGCTTGGTTAGTGGTTTTTAGGAAGCGGATCAAAGGTTCGAACCGATTATCGCTCTTTTGCTTTGAAGCGGTGATTTTCTCCGAAATGCCGATTTTCTGATTGAGCAGTTTTTGCTTTTTGGAGACATACTCGCTTTGCGACAATGCACCGTTTAACTGCAAATCAAGCAACGAGTCCAATTTCTGCTCAATCTCGACAAGTTCATTTCGGAGCTTCAAGGCAAAAGAGCTTTCCGCTTGGATTTTCTGCGTGCGTTCCTTTTCCAATTCCTCTACGCACGCATCCACCCAAGCGGAAGACAAAGAAACTTTTTTGATTTCCTCTTGAATTTGAGAAGTGATGATTTCCTCGCGAACATATCTCTGCGAACAAGGATTTTTCCGTTTGGTACACCGCAAATAGTTATGACCTTTCTGCGTTTCGGTCGTGATAAAACAACCACACTCTCCGCAACGGAAAAATCCGCGATAGACATACGGCTTCAATGTTCGCCCCTTAGGTTTCGATTTTCTTTTCATCACTTCTTGAACAGTATCAAAAAGTTTCTTTGTGATAATCGGCTCATGCTTTCCGTCATAAATTTCGCCGTTATATTCAATCATTCCGTAATAGATTTTATTTTTCAGCATATACTGATAATTTGAGACGGAAAGCATTTTGCCTTTCTTGCCAACCAGGAATGGGTTAGGCATAATATCAAGAAAAATTTTTCATATATTGGCAAATGGTGGGATAAAAATGATGAGATTGACTTGGTTGGTATAAATAACGAAACCAAAGAAATTATTTTTGGAGAATGTAAGTGGTCTAATAAGAAAGTTGGAACAAATATTATGACACAACTGAAAGAGAAAGCACAAAAAGTGCAGTGGAATAGTGAAAAACGAAAAGAGTATTTTATTTTATTCAGTAAAAGTGGATTCACTCCGAATATGAAAAAAATGGCAAAGGAGAAAGGTAATATAATTCTGGTTGAAAAGGATAAAAGGTTAAGTATTTGAAAATAAAATAATTTTGAAGATAATGTAAATAAATTTAAAGAAGGATTTGCAAAAAATTATGATCTAATCTCCTTAAATTCCCATTCTGAATATAACCCCGAAAAAGTCTTAAAGTTCCCTATAGTTGGTGGTTCTAGATCGACGACGCTCGCAATAAATAAAGTGAATGAAGCCAATTTTAAGAATACCGGTATTCTTTTTTATAATAAAAGGACAAATAAAAAGAGGGAGTTCAGATTTCTCTGAAGCTCCCTTTTTAAATTTTAGATTATCAGAAGAGTTCTCCTTGATAACCTTTTTTTTCTTTTCTTTTTTTGATGGTTTTTTTCCGAGCAGTGGCTCGGAAGTTTAGGAGCTTTCCAACTTTTTTACTGAACGCACTCCATTCGTCTCTTGGTATGTTTCTTTTTGTAAAAACTATTTTAATTGCTTCATAGTAAACACTTCCCTTTCTGATTTCTTCAGCTACTCCATTTGCCAATGCCTCTTCAAAAATAGCCATTCTAAACCCTCCTTATTTAAGGTAAAAAATCAATAACTTTTTAATTTACTGTTCCTAAGAGTATAGCTTATTTCTCCAACTTTGTCAATAAAAAACGATAGAAAAAAGGCCTATTCTAAATCCTGAAAAAGAAATAATTAGGCTACTTGGGTGTATTAATAGTGTAATCAATATTAATATAATTTTATGATGGGTAACTATTTCGGGGGAATGATGGGTGAATATGGATTTGGCCAAACCGGATTATTCGGTTTTGGGTGGATTTTTATGCTCCTATTCTGGGGCTTAGTCATTTGGTCCATTATCGCTTTAATCAAAAACGCTTCCGGGCGGCAAGGCTATTTTAATCAGCCGGAAAACCAATCCAAAGAAAAAACGCCTATGGATATTCTCAAAGAGCGATATGCCAAAGGCGAAATAAACAAAGAAGAATTTGAAAACAAGAAAAAAGATCTAGCTTAATCTATTTATTAACCCCGCACCTAAAATATTTAAAATGGGTTTGGAAGTTAATAATTATAAAAATAGAAACAATCAATACGGGTGTGGCAATGAGTTTTTAGGTGCCTGGGTAAATTTTTTTCCAATTAAAGTTCCAAGGATCATCTTTGCGGTCAGGCGCAATTTGATTATGTCCAAGAATATATTTCAAATCGTATTTCTTTTTTAAATATTTTGTTAAATCATTAAGCGCGGAGTATTGGTTGCTGTTAGGCGGTTCACTTTTAGTATTAATAATTTCCACACCTAAAGAAAAGGTATTGACATTTTTTCTTCCGTCTGGAACCTGACTGACGCCGGCGTGGTAAGCAATATTATTTTCATCCACTAGGCGATAAACTTTTCCGGAACGATCAATAATATAATGAGCGGACACTCCATAATCTTTATATATTTTCAGCACGCCATCCAGAGAGTGAGGGTCACTTCCTAAAGAGTCATAAGAAGAATGAATAATAAAAGTATCTATTTTTCGGTTTCCGGAAGAAGAAGAATAACCCCAACTAATTTTTTTGTTGATAATTTTAAAGTCCGGTGGGGGAATTTCTTTTTCTTCCGCTGGTTGAGTTTCGGCGATAGGTTTTTCTTTTGGTTTGATAATCTCGGGAGAAATAGTTTCTGGAGAAGGGGATTCTGCCGGAGCTTGCTCGTCAGTTGGTTCAATTAAATTAATATCTTCCGCTGGCTCTTCGGCAGGTATTGCGGAATTGTTAATTTCAATCTGTTGAGTTTTTGTGAATAAATTTTTCTTAAAACCGAAGAAAACAAAAGCAGCCAAAACAATTAAGGCGATAATGGAAAAAATAATTATAATAATCTTTTTCATAAGCTGATATTATTAATTCTAGCATTTTGAAATAGTTTATGCTATATTGTTGGCAGTTAAATTAGAAAATATGCAACTGGAAATTTTAGTTAAGAATCAAATCATAGTTCTTTCTTTGAAAAAAGGAAAGAAGATTATTGGTCAATCGGAATTTTCAGAAAAGAATTCTCTTTCTAGGGATCTTCTGATTCAGATAAATAAACTTTTACAGGAAAATAAGTTGACAGCCAAAATGATCAAAAAAGTATCTGTCCAGACGGAAATAAGTAAGGCTTATACTTCCTACCGAATTGCTGAAGCGGTAGCTAAAGCCTTTAATACTTTTGCGCAAGCTGTTTAAAGCATAAACTGTGGATAACTTTGGGAAAGTGGGATTTTTAAAATTTCCCTAAATTTTAAAGAAGGCTCTAATAAAGCAAAATATGGCAAAAGAGTAGTAAAAAGCGGATTTTAAGCCAAAAAAGTAAATTCATACTTGCATTTATTAGTCAGGCGTGTATAATGGATTTACATTTGTCAATAGGGTGTGAAATCTTTGGATAAAATTAATTAAATATTTAAATATATAAACTCGCTAACATTGCTTATTTCCCAGACTCTTTCGAGATAAGTAAACAGCGAGCATTATTTTTATGCTTGAAGCTCAAAAAGCCTTAAAAGTTAAGGATGCCTTTGGTTCCGAGTCATCTTTATCTAAGAGAAAATTCTTCAAACCAATGAGAATGGTGTCGTTGCCAAATCTTATTGAAGCTCAAACTAATTCCTATGATTGGTTATTGGAAAAAGGGCTAAAAGAAATTTTAACGGAAGCTAGTCCGATTACTGACTTCACAGGAAAAAATCTAGAGCTTTTTTTCGGAGACTATTATTTGGATGATCCGAAATATGATGAAGTGACTGCTAAAAATAAAAACATTTCTTACGAAGCTCCGCTTCGCTGTAAAATAAAATTGGTTATTAAAAAAACCGGAGAAATCAAGGAACAGGAAATTTATCTTGGAGATTTTCCGATTATGACCGAGCGGGGAACTTTTATTATCAATGGAGTAGAAAGAGTCGTGGTTAGTCAGCTGATTCGCAGCCCGGGAGTTTTCTTTACTATGGGTTATCAAAAAGGAAAACGTCTTTTCGGCGCCAAAATAATTCCTAACCGAGGAGCTTGGTTGGAAATCGATACTGACTTTGAAGGAGTATTGTATGTTAAAATTGATCGAAAAAGAAAAGTAGCTATCACTTCTTTATTGAGGGCTTTCGGATATTCAACCGATAAGTCCATTTTGGATTTGTTTAAAGATGTAGATAAAGGGGAAACTAAATTTATTGAAAAAACTTTGGCGAAAGATGTGGCTAAGAATCAAGGAGGAGGCTACAAAGAAGTTTACAAAAGAATTCGTCCAGGAGATTTGGCTACTGAAGAAAATGCCAAACAGATGATTGATGAAATGTTTTTTGATTTTACTCGCTACGATTTTGGAGACGTGGGACGCTATCGTCTTAATCAAAGATTGGAAACTGATTTCCCAAACACTGAAGAATATCGAGTTTTGAGAAGAGAGGATTTAGTATCTATTATTAAAGAAATTATAAAATTAAATAATGATTTAGATGGACAGGCTGACGATATTGATCATTTAGGCAATCGTCGGGTGCGAGCCGTGGGTGAATTAGTGCAAAATAAATTGCGTGTTGGCCTAGCTCGAATGTCGAGAAATATTAAAGACCGAATGAGTACTTGTGAGTTGGAAACAGTTATTCCTGGACAGCTGATTAATTCTCGTCCTATTGTAGCGGCTATTAAAGAATTTTTTTCCAGTTCTCAGTTATCTCAATTTATGGATCAAGTTAATCCTTTGGCTGAACTGGAACATAAAAGAAGGTTAAGTGCTATGGGTCCAGGCGGGTTGACTAGAGAAAGAGCTGGCTTTGAAGTGCGGGATGTTCATCATTCTCATTATGGACGTATTTGTCCGGTAGAAACTCCAGAAGGTCCAAACATCGGACTTATTGGACATTTGGCTACCTATGCCAGAATTAATGAATATGGCTTTTTAGAAACGCCTTACATTAAGATTTTTAAAGAAATTGAAAATAAAAAAGAAAATTTAATTGGAAGAATTTTGAATGAAAATTTGGCAGAAACTAAGATTGGAACTGAAATTGATGAAAATTTAGCAACCAAAATTGCTAAAATAAAATCAGCTAAAACAGTCAAAATAAAACCGTGGGTTAGTAAAGAAATAGAATACGTTAATGCGACAGTGGAAGATCGAAAAAATATTGCTCATGCCGGAATGCAAACTGATAAAAATGGAAATATTTTGAAGGCTATTATTGAAGCTCGAGTAAGAGGAAAAGTTTCTGAAATTGAAGTAGAAAAATTGGATTACGTGGATGTTTCTTCTAAACAAATGATTTCAGTAGCTACCGCTATGATTCCTTTTTTGGAACATGATGATGCTAGTCGAGCTTTGATGGGATCTAATATGCAACGTCAGGCCGTTTCTTGTGTGAAACCGCAAGCTCCAGTAGTGGGAACCGGGATTGAAGACAAAGCGGCTTCTGATTCTGGGCAGGTTGTAAACGCTAAACAAGATGGAGAAGTTATTGAAGTGGATAGTGATCATGTGATTGTTAAAGAAAAATCTCCAGCCGGAGCAAAGAATCCTTATTATAAAAGAGAATATTATTTGCAAAGTTTTGTAAAATCTAACGCCTTTACCTCAATGAATCAGGTGCCCCGGGTAATTAAGGGACAAAAGGTGATGAAAGGTCAGTTGTTAGCTGATGGAGCCTCTACTGATCATGGAGAATTGGCTTTGGGACAAAATGTTTTAGTGGCCTTTATTCCTTGGGAAGGATCCAATTATGAAGATGCTATTATTATTTCGGAAAAACTAGTTCAAGATGATCGTTATAGCTCTATTCATATTGAAGATTTTTCTATTGATGTTCGGGATACCAAGCTAGGTCCGGAAATTGTGACCAGAGATATTTCCAATATTGGAGAGGAACGTTTGAAAAACTTAGATGAAACCGGAATTGTTCGCATCGGAGCGGAAGTTTCTTCTGGTGATATTTTGATCGGAAAAATTTCTCCAAAAGGAGAAGGCGATCTGACTTCTGAAGAAAGATTGTTGAGAGCTATTTTTGGAGAAAAATCTCGCGACGTTAAAGACAGTTCACTTTATTTGCCACACGGAGAATACGGAAAAGTGGTGGATGTAAAGATTTTTTCTCGTGAACAAGGAGACAAATTATCGACTGGAGTTATTGAACGAATTCAAGTTTCTGTGGCGCAACTTAAGAAAATTTCAGTAGGAGATAAATTAGCCGGACGACATGGAAATAAAGGAGTTATTTCTCGCGTGGCTCCAGCTGAAGATATGCCATATTTGGAAGATGGAACTCCTGTAGATGTTATTCTAAATCCATTAGGTGTAGCTAGCCGTATGAATATTGGACAAATTTTGGAAACTCATTTAGGTTGGGCCGCTTCCAGATTAGGCTATAACGTAGCCACTCCAGTTTTAGATGGAGTAACTGAAACTCAAATTAAAGAGGAATTGAAAAAAGCTAATTTGCCAGAAGATGGAAAGGTAAAACTGATAAACGGAATGACCGGTGAAGCTTTTGCCAATAAATCAACTGTAGGAGTGATGTATATTATGAAGTTGCATCATTTAGTGGATGACAAGATTCATATGCGATCCATCGGTCCTTACTCTTTGATTACTCAACAACCATTGGGAGGAAAAGCGCAATTCGGAGGACAAAGATTTGGAGAAATGGAAGTGTGGGCCTTGGAAGGTTATGGAGCGGCTTATACTTTGCAAGAAATGCTGACCATAAAATCAGATGATGTTTTAGGAAGAGCGAAAGCCTACGAATCGATTATCAAAGGAGAACAGATTAAGAGTCCAAATATCCCGACTTCTTTCAATGTTTTAGTTAATGAATTGAAAGGTTTAGGTTTGGATGTGGAGTTAAAAGGAATCAAATCGGAAGAAGAGGACAAGAGAGAAGAAAGATAATTTAAGTTTTGATTAATAATTTTTTAAATAATGCGTTAATTCCGATTTTTGAAAATAAAGTTGGAAATTAAAGATTATATTTATGGATCCAATATCCAAAGTTAGTAACTTCAGTAGCGTTCAGCTAAAATTAGCTAGTCCAGAAAAAATTCTGGAGTGGTCTAATGGAGAAGTGACTAAACCAGAAACCATCAACTATCGAACCCAGCGTTATGAAAAGGACGGACTTTTTTGCGAAAAAATATTCGGACCTTCACGCGATTGGGAATGTTATTGTGGAAAATATAAACGTATTCGCTATAAGGGAATAGTTTGCGACAAGTGTGGAGTGGAAGTGACCAAAAGCAGTGTGCGTCGAGAAAGAATGGGACACATTCAGTTGGCAGCGCCGGTTTCTCATATTTGGTTTTTAAAAGGAGTGCCATCTAAAATTGGTTTAGCTCTAGGTATGAGTCCTCAAGACTTAGAGAAAGTGATTTATTTTTCTAGCTATATAATTTTGGAAGTGGATAAAGGCGAAAAAGAAAGAGTGCTTAGTCAATTGGAGCAAGAATTTAAAAATCGTCAGAAGGAAATTAACGGAACGTCTAATCAATCTCCTGAGGAAAAAGCTAAAAGAGTGGATGAACTAAAAAATGCTTTTCGAGGGGCCAAGGAAGAAATTCGTGGAATTGAAAGATTAAAAATAATTTCCGAATTAGAATATTTTAATTTGTCTTCTCATTATGGACAAGTCTTCAAGGCTAGAATCGGAGCGGAAGCGATTAGAAAAATTTTAGCTACGTTGGATATTAATAGTGAAATTAAAAAAATTAAGAAAGAATTGGAAGATGAAGAAATTTCTGATCGAAATAAATTACTTAAGAGGATAAAATTATTACAAGGTTTTGAGATGGCTAATATTCGCTTGGAATGGATGTTGCCAGTAGCTATTCCAGTTATTCCTCCTGACCTACGTCCGATGGTAGCTTTGGATGGAGGACGTTTTGCTACTTCTGATTTGAATGATCTTTATCGAAGAATAATTAATCGAAATAATCGTTTGAAAAAATTGATTGAATTAGGAGCGCCGGAAGTAATTACTCGAAATGAAAAAAGAATGCTACAGGAAGCAGTGGATGCTCTTTTCGATAATTCGGCTCGTCGCGGACAAGTAAGTGTGGCTGCTTCTACTGGACAAAGAAGATCGCTTCGTTCCTTAGCAGATACTCTGAAGGGAAAGCAAGGACGTTTCCGTCAAAATTTGCTGGGAAAACGAGTGGATTATTCTGGACGAAGTGTCATCGTGGTTGGACCTAAATTAAAATTACATCAATGTGGAATTCCTAAAAAAATGGCCTTGGAACTTTTCAAACCCTTCATTATTAACAAATTAATTGAAAGAGAGCTAGCTTTTAATGTGAGAAACGCCGGCAAGATGGTGGAAGCTGAAAGCGAAGAATCCTATGAAATTTTGGATGAAATAATTTCTCATCATTATGTAATGTTGAACCGAGCTCCGACTCTGCATCGTTTGAGTATTCAGGCTTTTCAACCGGTTTTGATTGAAGGTAAGGCTATTCAAATTCACCCGATGGTTTGTTCCGCGTTCAATGCTGATTTCGATGGAGACCAAATGGCGGTGCATGTTCCTTTAACGGACAAAGCTCGTTGGGAAGCAGAAAATTTAATGCTCAGTCGAAAAAATCTTTTGAAACCGGCCAGTGGAGAACCGATTACTATCCCTACTTTGGATATGGTTTTAGGATGTTATTTCTTAACTCATATTTTAAAAGGAGCTAAAGGAGAAGGAAAAATATTTAGCTCTTTTGAAGAAGCTATTTTAGCGTGTGAACTTTCCAAAATAGATATAAGAGCTAAAATCAAAGTTTTGTATCAAGGAAAAATTTTGGAAACCTCTGTGGGTAGAATAAATTTGAATGAAATTATTCCGGAAGAATTAAGATTCATCAATGAAGAATTCACCAAAAAAGAATTAAAATCTTTAGTAGGAAAAATTCTGGAAACTCAAGGGCAAGAAGAAACAGCTGATTTCGTGGATAAAATAAAAGACTTAGGCTTCAAAGCGGTGACTAGCTCTGGAATAAGTTGGGGTATGAATGATTTGAATGTGCCAACGTCCAAGAAGGCTCTCTTAGAAGAAGCGGAAGAAAAAGTTACGGTAGTGAAAGGACAATATAATATGGGGCTTTTGACGGAAGAAGAAAGAAAAACTCGAGTAATTGAAATTTGGAATGATGTCAAAAATAAAATTACGGAAGAAGTTAGAAATTCTATTGATAAAGAAGGTCCGGTTTATGCTATGGTTTATTCCAAAGCGCGTGGTTCTGAATCAGTAGTAGTTCAAATGGCCGGAATGAAAGGGTTAATGGCTGGAGCAACTGGAGAAACCATTGAGTTGCCGATTAAACATTGTTACAAAGAAGGTTTGAATGTTTTGGAATATTTTATTTCTACTCATGGAGCCAGAAAGGGTATGGCGGATACGGCCTTGAGAACAGCGACAGCCGGATATCTAACCCGTAGATTAGTGGATGTAGCTCAGGATGTTATTGTAAAAGAAAATGATTGTAAGGATAAAGAAGGAACCTTCCTTTATCGAGAAGATTCTGACCGAATTGGACAAAGTTTCGCGGGACGAGTGACTGGAAGAGTAGTTTTGGATGAAGTGGTAGATCCTAAGTCCAAAAAAGTTATTATTAAGAAAAGCGAATTGGTTTCCAAAGAGCAAGGATTTGAAATAGAAAAAACCGGATTAGATAAAATTAAAATTCGTTCATTAGTAACCTGCAAAACTCCTCGAGGAGTCTGTCAAAAATGTTATGGAATGGATTTGGGACGCGGAGATGTGGTTCAAATAGGACAAGCCGTTGGTATTGTGGCGGCTCAAGCCATTGGAGAACCAGGGACTCAGCTAACTATGCGTACTTTCCATGTTGGAGGAGTAGCCGGTTCAGACATTACTCAAGGTCTACCTCGAGTAGAAGAAATTTTTGAATCGCGTCCGCCAAAAGGAGAATCGATTATTTCCGAAACAGATGGAAAAGTGGTGGCGATTGAAAAAGGGGATAAAGTTTCTTTGGTTAAAATTGAGAGCCAAGGAAAAAATAAGATTGTTCAGGAATATCAAATCCCAACTGGAGCTACTTTGAAAATTTCAGTAGGAGACTTAGTGGGTAAGGGTTCCAAAATTAATGAAGGAAATATTGATCTCAAAAAATTGCACAAGACCATGGGCATGGAAGAAGTCCATCGTTATATTGTCAAAGAAATTCAGGAAATTTATGCTACTCAAGGAGAAGGAATTAATGACAAACATATTGAAGTTATCGTGCGACAAATGTTTAATCGAATTCTCATTTCAGAGTCTAATGATTCCAATTTCTTAGTAGGTGATATAATAGAAAAAGATGAATTTAGAGAAGCCAACGAGGATGTAAAAACTAAAAATGGCACCATAGCTGAAGGTGATAGAATGCTTCTGGGAATTACCAAAGTAGCCCTTTCTACGGAAAGTTTCTTATCAGCCGCTTCTTTTCAGGAAACTGCTCGAGTTTTGATTAACGCAGCAGTTCAAGGTAAAGAAGATAAATTGCGAGGCTTGAAGGAAAATGTAATTTTTGGAAAATTAATTCCAGCTGGAACAGGGTATATGGAAAAAAAATAAAGAATGATTTCGATAAAAAACGCTCCGATGAAAATTGGGGCGTTTTTTGATTTTGTGGTATAATATCCAAGTAGATTATTATTTTAATTTAATTATAAATCTATAGAACAAAAACCAACACAAAATAAAAAGGGGATAGGATGTTGCAAAATTTTTCTAATAATAATTTTTGTTATGGTACTGCTGGTGGGTGGTATTATTTTTTATTTAACGGCTGGAATGCGCCAATCAGACGAGAAAGTTTTGAAAACCTATCAACCTTCTTCCGAAATAATCGAAATAGTCGAAAAAAATGCTTTGACGGACAAAGGAAAGGCGATACTTTACAGGTCGGAACCAGAATTGGTTGATGGAGAAACATTCAGGAAATATTGTTTCGCTAATGGAGTGGAGGCGCTGGCCTGTAATGCTCCCAAGCCAGGCGGAGGGCCTTTTGGGGGACGAAAGGTTTTTCTTCTGAAAATAGACGATTAAAGTGTCCTCCTTTGTTAAGACAGTAAAAGAGGTTGCATTTGTTAGATTTTTTAAAAATTACTTTGTTAAATATATTTGCTCCGGGGTTTTGTAATCGAGCGACTGGTGTTTTCTGCGCTGG
>Ga0210044_10000570_pt1 | contig 56047 bp, 49 predicted proteins | sample CryGey13umfilter_2_FD_183959 | JGI IMG/M metagenome (GOLD analysis project Ga0210044, IMG submission 183959) | Groundwater microbial communities from aquifer in Utah, USA - Crystal Geyser 4/9/14 3 um filter (SPAdes) (version 2) | ecosystem: Environmental > Aquatic > Deep subsurface >...
AATTTTTCTTCAAGATTCATTTTTCTCGAACTGCATGTAATATGCAAAGCAATCGGCTCATTTTTCTTTTCAATGTCAAGTTTGTCAATCACAAAATCCAAAATGAATTCAACAGGTTCGTAAATTTTCAATGCGTTATAAAAAGGTTTGTTTTTCTTTTCGATAAATTCTTTTATTCTTTGCAAACATGGACTTGTGTCAAACAGAATCGGATATTTGCCTTCGTCGGAAGCTTTGATTAATGCAGACAACAATTCGACGGATTTTTGATTTCCCTGTTTGACAAAGCCTTTGCTTGCAAAAGGCATTCCGCAGCAAAGTTTATTTAAGTTTTCCGGGAAAATAATTTCATAGCCGGCTTTTTTTAGAAGATTTATTGTTACAGTTGTTAGTGATTTATCAGTATCACTATTAACTGTAACACCCATCGAGCGGGCAATACAACTTGGGAAATAAACAACTTTAAGTTCGGAAACTTTATTTGAGTCCAACAGGATTTTATCGGCAGCAGTGGGGAAAAACTTATTCCATCTTGGGATTTTTCCGAAGCTGATTTTTCTGAACAAATCAGAAAGAAACTGCATTGTTTTGCTGCCCAGAATTTTATGGAAAAAGTTTACTGCAGATAACACTTTCCGCATTGCATCAGTGACTATATCCATATTGTCTGCAATCAGTGAAGCGACGCTGTCAGCAGTTTTACTAATCTTTTCACTTCGGATTTCCTTTATCATTGTACCTGTATTTATATCAACCGGACAGGCAAGTTGGCAAAGTCCGTCTGTTGCACATGTTTGATTTCCGAAATAATTATACTGCTCAATAAATGTATTTAGTTTTGCATTATTTTCACCTGTTGATTTCAGCCGTGAAATTTCCCGCAATGTTACAATTCGCTGTCTTGGTGTTAATGTCAAATCTTTTGAAGGACAATTAATTTCACAGAATCCGCACTCGATACATTTATCAACAATTTCATTTGCAGCAGGCATTGGTTTGAGATTTTTTACATGAATGTTTTTGTCGGTATTTAATAAAACCCCGGGATTCAAGAGATTTTTTGGGTCAAAAATATTTTTGATTTCCTGCATTATTCTGTAAGCCTGATTGCCCCATTCATACTCAACGAAAGGAGCCATATTTCTGCCGGTTCCGTGTTCTGCTTTCAGTGAACCGTCATATTTATTTACAACTAATTTTACCAGTTCATCCATGAATGCTTTGTATCTGCTGACTTCCTTTTCAGTATTAAAATCCTGATTGAAAACAAAGTGCAAATTTCCTTCAAGTGCATGTCCGAAAATTATTGCTTCGTTATAATTATATTTTCTGAAAAGTCTTTGCAAGTCAATTGCAGCATCGGCAAGTTTAATCAATGGAAAACAAACATCTTCAATTATAACTGTAGTTTCTGCTTCACGCATTGCACCAACGGAAGGGAACAAACCTTTGCGAATTTTCCAAAATGTTTCATATTCATTTTTAACAGAAGTGAAATTTAACGGAACCAAAAAAACGAAATCTTTTAATCCTTCGCAGATTGAACTGACGAAATCTTCGAGCTGCTGAATATCTTTTCCGGAAGTTTCAACCAAAAGTGCAGCAGCAGTCTCGGGCAATGTTTTCAGATATTCCGGCATTCCTTTTTTATTCTCAACAGAATGAAGTGCAGCTCTGTCCATCAGTTCAACTGCATCAACTTTATTTTTCTTTATTACGGGAACGGCTTTGCAGGCAGAATGAATGCTGTCAAAAATCATCAGAGCCGATGCTTTAAAAGGAGATTCATAAATTGTTTCATATCGGATTTCTGAAATAAAGCCAAGCGTTCCTTCGCTGCCAATCATCAAATGTTGGATAATGTCAATCGGGTCAGAAAAATCAACAAGTGAATTGATGCTGTATCCCGTTGTGTTTTTCATTTTAAACTTTGCACGGATTCTGTCAGCAAGTTCAGAATTGTCTTTTACCGAAGAAGAGAGCATTTCAATTTTGTCAACCAAATCTTTCTTTTTGAAAATGAATTCTGAAATGCTTTTTTTGTCACGGGTATCAAGCACAAATCCGTCACTGAAAATTATCCGCATTCCTTTCAGTGTGTTGTAACTGTTTTGTGCCGTACCGCAGCACATTCCGCTTGCGTTGTTTGCGGCAATTCCGCCAATCATTGCAGAATTAATTGAAGCAGGATCGGGTCCAATTTTTTTTGAATGTTTTTTAAGATAAAGATTTGCAAATGCACCAACAACTGAAGGCTGCAAATCAATAAAAGCAGCATCTTCCGCAATTGAGTAATTTTTCCATGAGCGGGAAATGACAACGAGAACAGAATCGGTTACTGCCTGTCCCGAAAGACTTGTTCCGGCAGCGCGAAATGTAATCGGGACATGGAATTCATTGCTCGATTTAATAATTTTGATTACATCATTTTCGTTTTCAGCAATTAAAACAATTTCAGGAATCAGTCTGTAAAAACTTGCGTCTGTTCCATAGGCAAGTCTTCTGAATTCATCGGTAATAATTCTTTCTTCAGGCAGAAATTTTTTTAATGAATTTCTGAACAGTTCAATATTTTTCATTTTATTTCATTTGGTTTATTTGTCAGAAAAACAGTTTCAACTTCTTCAATAGTTTTTGGAATAGGTTGTCCAAGCACGCGGTGACCAGTATCAGTAATCAGCACATCATCTTCAATTCGTATTCCACCAAAATCAAGATATTTTGAAACTTCAGCATAGTCGATAAACGATTCAAATTTTTTCTCACTTTTCCACATATCAATCAGTTGAGGAATGAAATAAATTCCCGGCTCGACAGTAATTACATGCCCGGTTTCAAGCGGTTTTGCAAAACGTAAATATCCAAGTCCGAATTGCTCGCTTCGCTTTACATTTTTGTCATAACCTATAAAATTTTCACCAAGTCCTTCCAAATCATGAACGTCAAGCCCAAGCAGGTGTCCAAGTCCGTGCGGAAAAAACAAAGCATGAGCGCCATTCGCAACTGATTCATCAACATTTCCTTTCATTAATCCAACCGACTGCAAACCGATTGTAATTTCTTTGGCAGCATTCAGATGAACTTCTTTGTAAGGAATACCGGGTTTCATCATTTCAATTGCTTTCAATTGAGCATTAAGGACAACATTATAAATGTTTTTTTGTTGTTCTGAAAATTTTCCATTCACTGGAAAAGTTCTTGTAATATCACTTGCATAATGAAGTTCCGATTCTGCACCAGAATCAAGCACAGCAAGCTTTCCGGATTCCATAATATTATTGTAAGAATGATTGTGGAGAGTTTCGCCGTGCACTGAAAATATTGGCTGAAATGAATTTCCGGCAGATGCACCCAAAACAATTCCCTGAATAAGTCCATAAATTTCTTTTTCCATCATTCCCGGCTTTGTGAATTTCATTGCGATTGTATTCATTTCATAACTGACATTCAGTGCTTTCTCAATTTCATTCACTTCCTCATCGGATTTAATAATACGTTGAGAAATTACGGCACGGATTAAATCTTCAGAAACTTGTTTATTAATTTCAAAGGGATTAATTCCTGTCAGCGTTGAAATTAGAAGTGAATTTTCAGCCCGATATTGCGGAAGGAAATGAATTTTTTTCCCCTTTGCTATTGCTTCAGATAAAATGACCATCAGTTTATCAAAACTTTTGACGGAGTCCACACCAACTTTTCTTGCTGAATCTGCGATTGATTCTTCAGTTCCCATCCAAACAATATCATCAATTTCTCTGTCATTTCCGAAGAGAATATCCTGATTGTCATCAACATCAATTACACCTGCAAGATTTGGTTTGTCAATTCCCAAATAATATAGGAAAGAACTGTCCTGTCTGAAGTAATATGTATTTGAGGGGTAATTTATGGCTGTTTCGGTGTTCCCGGGCAATAAAATAATTCCGTTTTTAATTTTTTTTCTTAATTCTTCCCTTCTGTTAATGTAGGTTTTGGCAGGAAACATAATTTCTCCGAATTTTTTCTTCAAAATACAATTTTTGGAGTTAAAATAAAAAATAAAAATCTTAAGTTTTTTTTACTTCTCAGAATAACATTCGATATTTTTATTAAGCCTAATTGGTCTTTTTTATCCTTAGGGCATCTCTAAAAACTCGCCCAAGAGTTAATAAAAAGTAAAAAGAAGGAAGGAAGATAAATCGTAAAGTTGTATTTTTACGATAGTAATAAATAAAAGAAATTAAATGATCCACGGAAAATACAAACACAAACAAGCAAAAGGATTATTTGACGAATCACTTCGCTTAGAACAAAAAGAAAGCAATCATCACAAATCAAAAACAAGAGCTCAAGTGGAACATATTTTCGGATTCATAGAGAACAGTATGCACGGTTCGTTTATCCGAACCATTGGTATCAAACGAGCTACGGCTGTTGTGGGTTTGATGAACTTAATCTACAATATTTTCCGTGCTATTCAGCTCGGATATGCTTCTGCATAAACAGAAGCATGATCTGTTGAGCGATAATGATTTAGATAATTTAATAAAACGAGAACTCAAGAAAATAAATAAGTAAAAACAACAAATAACCTTCTGGATAAACAAACTTCTTCTGAAGTCAGCCAGTTGATTTACAAAATGCTGTTTTTAGAGATGCTCTTGAGGTAATTTAACATCTGAATGAAGTAAATTGCTGATATTTGTATATAAAAAATTTATTGCTCGGGCATCAAATAAAAAACCCTTATCCTAAGCGAATTATTTGCTATTTAGCTATTTAATATATAATTTTGCTCATCATTTTCCGCCCTTAAAGGGCGTTTTTTATTTATGAGTATTATGAAAGAAAATATTGAGTCAGAATTTAATCGGATAATTGAACAAAGTGGATTCCATTTGTTTGAATTAATTATTCGAGGAAGCCTGTTTAAGCCTGTTTTTGAAGTTTTTATCGATTCCGAAAAGCCTGTTTCAGCAAATGATTGTGCAGATGTATCAAGGAAAATCTTGGAGTTTTTGGATAACGAGAAATTCAATTTCAAGGATTATAGGTTAGATGTTTCATCTCCCGGAGTTGATAGACCTCTTAAATTTTTGTGGCAGTTCCCTAAAAATATCGGAAGGAATTTTGAGATAGGTTTTAAGCAAAATTCGGAGGATAAGAGAATCAAAGGGAAATTAGTGAAACTGGATAATGAAAAATTGGTTTTCGAATTTAATAACACAAATACCGAAATTGAATTCAACGAGATTATCTCGGCGAAAGTTTTAATAAGTTTTTGATTGGAGGAAAATAATGAATACTGAAATAGTCGAATCGTTCTCGCAGATGGTTCGTGAAAAAAGCATTGATAAAGATATGCTTGCAAATATTATCGAAGAAATATTTGGTATAATGGTTAAGAAAAAATTTGGACAGGAAGCTAAACATAGTGTTGTTGTCAATATGGATAGAGGTGATATCGAAATATTTCTTGAAAGGACAATAGTCGAAACAGTTGAAAATCCCGAACTCGAAATCAGCATAGATGAAGTGAACGAAAAAGGGAATGAAGATGAACTTGAAGTTGGCGAAGACTATGTAGAAAAACTGCCGCTTGAATCATTTGGAAGACGACTTATAAGTGTCGCCAGACAAAGTTTGAATCAGAAAATCAGAGATATCGAAAAGGAACTTGTATATAATTATTACAATGATCTTATTGGTGAAATTATTGTCGGGGATATTTATCAGGTAAGGAAAAATGATGTTCTGATCAATCATAGTAAAAATGAGTTGGTTCTTACTCGTGCCGAACAAATACCAAAAGAAAAATATAGAAAAGGTGAAACTTTACGTGCTGTTGTTAAAAGTGTAACACGACCCAAAAACGGACCTCCGGTTGTTACAATTTCCAGAGCTGATAATTTGTTTCTGCGAAGATTATTTGAGATTGAGATCCCTGAAATTTACGATGGCATTATTGAGATTATTAAAATAACAAGAGAGCCTGGAGAAAGAGCAAAAGTAGCTGTTACATCGAAAGATCCGAGAATTGATGCTGTTGGTGCCTGTGTTGGTATGAAAGGAGTCAGGATTCATGCAATTGTACGTGAATTGAACAATGAAAATATTGATGTTATTAATTATTCGCCTGATTCTGTTGTATTTATTCAAAGAGCTTTGGCTCCGGCTAAACTAAAACAAATTGATATTGATGAAGAAGCAAAACATTGCACCGTTACGGCTGCTAGCGATCAAATTGCAACAATTGTTGGTAGAAACGGTGTTAATATTCGTCTTGCAAATAAACTAACCGGTTTTGAAATAGAAGTTCTACGCGAAGAAAAATCATTTGAGGAATATGAAGATGATATTGAATTGGTAGAATTAAGAGAAGAACTTGGAACAGATGTGGTTGACTTGCTTATTAATAACCGATATGATACTGCAGTTGAAGTTTTGAGTGCCGGGGTTGATGAATTAATCAAAATCGAAGGAGTAGATAAAGAAAAAGCTGATTTTATTATAGATACAATTAAAAATCAATTTGAAGAAGAAGAATAGAATTTAAATAGGAATTTTTATGTCCGAATCCGGAAAAGAAAAAAAAGTTAGAATCCATAAAGTAGCTCTTGAATGTAACGTTTCCAGTGATACATTAATTGAATTTTTGGTCCAAAAAGGTCATACTGTAAAAAACCTCAATTCAATTGTTAATGATGCAATGATGGCAGATATTCAAGCTCACTTCAAAAAAGATATTGAACGAGCGGAGATTCACCATAAGAAAATTACTGATTATCAGAAAAAGAAAAGTGACAGGGCAGAAGAAGAAGAACGGAAAAACGAGTCTGAAATTATCGTTGCAAAATCCGAAGAAGTAGTTGAACCGATGACTGAAACGCAAACGGTTGAGCAGATTGTTGAAGAAACAACTTTGCCTGAGAAAGAACCTATCGAAGAAATTCCGGATGAAGAAAAAACCGAGAGTCAAATTGTTGCAGAAAATAAACCCGAACCCGAAACTAATCCGGAAGTTATTGAAACAGAGGAGCATGCCCAACAACAAGTAGTTCAAGAAGATAACCCTGAGGCTGATATAGATGAAAAAATAACTTCGTTTAAGACGAAAGCTGAAATTGAAATTGAAGAAAAGAAAAAGGGCTTAAAAATTGTTGGTAAAATTGAATTGGGAAGAAAAAAGAAAACACACACAGATGCGAAACCTGAGCAGCCGAAACAACAATCAAAACAAGAAGCAGAAAGACCGAAAGACACAGTAAAAACTGCAGGGGAAACAGCTAAAAGTACGGGTGAAGTTTTATCTGAGGAAGAAAAACTTAAGAAGAAAAAGAAATTAAAAGCCAAAAAGAAAGCTGATAGTTCCGTTGAAGAACAAGTAAAGGCAAAAAAATTAAAGAAACTAAAAAAACAGGAAGTTGACAAGCGTGAAGTTGAAGCGGCTATCAAAAGGACGATAATTAGTATGGAAGAAACTGTTCTTTCTGACCGTGCTGCTTTGCGAAAGAAAAAGAAACAGCAAAAATTGGAACAGCAGGAAAAGATCCAGGAACAGATTGAAATTGATAAAGCAAAATTAAAAATCACCGAGTACATGGCTGTCAATGAGATTGCAAATTTGATGGGTGTGCCTGTTTCTGAAGTAATTCAAAAATGTATCGGCTTGGGATTAATGGTTTCAATTAATCAAAGGCTTGATGTTGAAACGTTAACTTTGGTTGCAGATGAATTTGGTTTTCAGGTGGAAGTTGAAACAGAGTTTAATGTTGATTCTATTGAAGATTTTGAAGATGAGCCCGAAGATTTATCATCAAGACCACCGGTTGTAACAATCATGGGTCACGTTGACCATGGAAAAACTTCTTTGCTTGATTACATAAGAAAAGCAAACGTTGTGGCTGGAGAAAGTGGTGGAATTACACAGCATATCGGTGCTTATCAGGTTGAATTAGGAAGCGGAAAACTTATCACATTTCTTGATACTCCGGGTCACGAGGCTTTTACGGCAATGCGTGCAAGAGGTGCAAAGATAACTGATATTGTTATTTTAATTGTAGCCGCTGATGATGCGGTAATGCCTCAAACTGTAGAAGCAATAAATCATGCTTTAGCTGCAAGTGTTCCAATTATTGTTGCGATTAATAAAATTGACAAACCTAATACTAACATAGAAAAAATCAAACAACAGTTAGCCGATAGAAATGTACTGGTGGAAGATTGGGGCGGTAAATATCAATGCGTTGAAATATCTGCCAAAAAAGGAATTAATATTGATTTGCTGCTTGAAAAGGTTTTGCTTGAAGCTGAAATACTTGATCTGAAATCTAATCCGGACAGAAATGCAAGGGGAACGATAATTGAAACCAAGATGGAACAAGGCAGAGGAATTATGGCTACCATTCTTGTTGAAAAAGGAACTTTAAAGATTGGAGATCCTTTTGTTGCCGGCATTTGCCATGGAAGAGTAAGAGCAATGTTTGATGAAAGAAATAACAAAATGAATTTAGCCGAACCTGCCACTCCGGTTGTTGTCAGTGGTTTTGAGGGTTCACCTCAAGCAGGTGATTCTTTTGTTGTTATGGATTCTGAGAGAGAGGCAAGGGATATTTCGATTAAACGAATGCAGATCAAACGTGAGCAGGATAATAGGCAGGTCAGATTAATTACGCTTGATCAAATTGCGCAGCAAATTAGCAGTGGCGGAGTGAAAGAACTACCGATAATTGTTAAAGGTGATGTTGATGGTTCGGTGGAAGCGCTTTCTGATTCATTGATGAAATTATCGAATAAAGAAATTTCTGTTAATGTAATTCACAAGGCTGTAGGTGCTATTAATGAAGGCGATATTTTATTGGCATCGGCTTCAAATGCCATTATTATTGGTTTTCATGTAAGACCAAATGCAAATGCAAGAAAATTATCCGAAACCGAAAAAATTGATATCAGACTTTACAATGTTATTTATGATGCTATTAATGAAGTGAAATCTGCTCTTGAAGGAATGCTGAGTCCAGTTCTATCAGAGGAACAGGTTGCCAATATTGAAATTAGAGAAACATTCAAGGTACCGAAAGTAGGCACAATAGCCGGTTGTTATGTTCAAAGCGGGAAGATTACAAGACAGGATAAAATAAGATTGATCAGAGATGGAATCGTGATTTATGAAGGCAATCTTGCTTCACTGAAAAGATTCAAAGATGATGTTCGCGAAGTAGATGCCGGTTATGAATGCGGGCTGAATATAGCAAACTTTAACGATATAAAAGTTGGTGATATAATTGAAGCATATAAAATTATTGAAACCAAAAAGAAATTGAGTAATTAATATGTCTATCAGGCTGGATAAAATTTCTGCTTTGATAAAGGATGAATTAAGCCTTATATTTTTACACGAAATTAACAATCCGGATATCGGGTTTTTGACAATTACCAATGTTAAGATCACGCCTGATTTACGTAATGCAAAAATATATTTTTCGATTTATGAAAAAGAAAAACGTGAAAAAACTTTAACAAAACTGAAAGAAATGAAAGCGACGATCCGGATGATGCTCGCAGGCAGGGTTAATTACCTTCGCCATATTCCCGAACTTGATTTTTTCCTTGATGAAACTCTTGATTATGTGGAGAAAATAGAAAAATTATTCAAAGAAATCCATAAAAATGATAACGAAAACAACAACTGATTTTACACTTCAAAATTTGGAAGAAGGCGAAGTTATTTTGATTGACAAAGTTTTCCGTCAGACTTCCTTTGGTGTTGTAGATAAAATTAAAAAGTTAACAAAAATCAAAAAGGTTGGTCACGCAGGAACGCTTGATCCATTCGCAACCGGTTTGCTGATTGTTTGTACAGGAAAAAAAACAAAAGAAGTTACAACTTTTCAGGACTTGCATAAAACTTACAAGGGGCATTTTACTTTAGGCAAAGTTACTTTATCGATGGATACAGAGACTGAATTTATTGAGGAATATGATTATTCTGATGTTACACTCGAACAAATTGAAAATGTAAGACAAAAATTTCTGGGCGAGATTGACCAAATCCCACCGATGTTTAGTGCAATTAAACACAAAGGAAAGCCGCTTTATCATTTTGCAAGACAAGGAAAGGTTATTACTCGCGAACCTCGAAAGATAAATATTATAAGTTTTGAGATTAATAAAATTGAATTGCCGGTAATTCACTTTAAGATTATTTGTTCGAAGGGCACCTATATCCGTTCGATTGCAAATGATTTTGGAAGAGAGATTGGTTGCGGTGCGTATTTAAGTGAATTGAGAAGAACAAATATAGGTGAATATGATGTTGCGGATGCTTTTTCTGTTTTTGAATTTATGGATTTAATCAAAGCCAATACAGGGAAGACTTGATGTATGAAAGTCGTTCATAGTTTGGAAGAAATAAATACAGATAAAAAAGCAGTGGTAACAATTGGCACTTTTGACGGGGTTCATCTTGGTCATAAAAAACTTTTTGAAAAAGTTGTTTCAGTTGCAAAACAAAAAGATTATCAAAGCATAGTCATCACTTTTGATCCTCATCCAAGAAGTGTTTTGCAGGACAATAATCAGGTTTTGCTTTTGACTTTGAAGAATGAAAAAACAGAAATCCTATCCGATTGTAAATCTGACTATCTTTATATTATCAATTTTACAAAAGAATTTTCGCAGCAATCATCCGACAATTTTGTTGAAGATTTTTTGGTCCAAAAATTAAATATGGGAGTCTTTGTAATCGGGCATGATCATAAATTTGGAAAAGATCGAAGCGGTGATGAGAGTAAGTTAAAGGAATTGTCCTTAAAGTATAATTTTGAAGTTGAAGTTGTTGAACCCGTATTTTGTAATGATGAAGTTATAAGCAGTACAAAAATCAGAAATTCGTTGATCAGTGGTGATATAAAAAAAACAAATAAGTTTTTAGCCCGTGAATATAGTTTTAACGGAAAAGTAATCCATGGTTCAACACGAGGCAGAATACTCGGTTTCCCGACAGCTAACATTCAGCCAGAAAGTCAGGAAAAACTTATGCCACAAGGCGGAGTTTATGTAGTCCGATGCTTAATTAATGGTGTTGAATATTTCGGAATTATGAATATTGGATTTCGCCCGACATTTGAAGAAAAAGGCAAACTTGTTTTCGAGGTTCATATTTTTGACTTTAATGCTGATATTTACGGTGAAGAAATGAAAATTAGTTTTATAGAGCGTTTAAGAGATGAGAAAAAATTTTCTTCAAAGGAGGAACTTATCTATCAAATTGAACGTGATAAAAAGAAAGCAATACAAACAATTAGTGTATTAATTAATTAACTCCGGGAATTCTGGAGTTCAATCGAAAAAACAAAAAAGGAGTAACAAATGAATCTTTCAAAAGATGAAAAACTTGAAATAATTAAAAAATTTGGAAGCAGCGAAAAGGACAGCGGTAAAGCAGAAGTCCAGGTTGCGCTGATAACAGAAAGAATTAACAAGCTTACAGGTCACTTTGAAGTGAATAAAAAAGACCACGCTTCACGCCGCGGCTTACTTATGCTTGTTGGTAAAAGAAGACGTTTGCTAGAATATCTTGCTAAAAAAGATATTGAAAGATACCGTTCAATAATTAAAGAACTTAACTTAAGAAAATAAGGATTAAAATAAATGATTTATTCAAAAGAAATAGAAATTGGGAATAATAAATTAAGAATAGAAACCGGAAGATTTGCAAAACAAGCTAACGGTGCAGTAATGGTTAGTTATGGTGAGACGATGGTTTTGGTTACAGTGACCGCATCAAAACAGGCTCAGGAAGGTTTGGATTATTTCCCGCTTTCAGTCGAATATCGAGAAAAGTCTTTTGCTGCCGGTAAAATTCCCGGTGGATTTTTCAAACGTGAAGGAAAGCCAACAGAAAAAGAAATTTTGAGCGGAAGATTAATTGACCGCCCTATCAGACCACTATTCCCTGATAATTTCAAAAATGATACGCAAGTTGCTGCATTTGTTTATAGCTATGATGGAGATAATGATGCTGATGTTATTGGTGCGGTTGGAGCCTCTGCAGCTTTGGCAATTTCTGATATTCCGTTTGCAGAACCGATTGGAGAAGTAAGGGTCAGCAGAATAAATGGTGAGTTTATTTTAAATCCAACTCATAAGCAGATTGAAGAAGGCGATATGGAGTTAGTTGTTGCAGGTACGGAATCTTCAATTATGATGGTAGAAGGCGATGCAAAAGAAGTTAGCGAAGATGAACTGCTTGAGGCTTTGAAATTCGCTCATGCCGAAATCAAGAAAATTATTGTCATCATTAATGAATTAAAAGCTGAATGCGGCAAACCAAAGATGCAGGTTACAGCCGATAACATTGATGAAAATTTACTCAAAGATGTAAATGAACTTGCATATTCAAAATTTACCGAACTTGTTTCCACCGTTCTCGCAAAAGAAGAGAGAGCGAACAAGAATGAAGAGCTTGTTAATGAAGTTCTTACTCAACTTGCTGAAAAATATCCTGAGCAGGAAAAAGTGATCAAGGCAATTTGCCATGATATCGAAAAAGAATGTATGAGAAAAAGAATTTTATCCGAAGGAAAAAGATTGGACGGAAGAGGATTAACTGAAGTCCGACCTATCACGGTAGAACTTGGTATTCTTCCTCGCACACATGCTTCAGCCTTATTTACACGAGGTGAAACTCAGAGTTTAACTACTTTGACACTTGGCAGTAAAGGTGATGAACAAATAATTGATGGATTGCAGGAAGAATATAAAAAACGTTTCTTGTTACATTATAATTTCCCGCCATTCAGTGTCGGTGAAACAGGAAGATACAGTGGAACAGGTAGACGTGAAATTGGTCATGGGAATCTTGCTGAGCGATCACTGAAAAATATTGTGCCTAAAGAAGAGGAATTTCCTTACATCATTCGGCTCAACAGTGATATTCTTGAATCAAACGGCTCTTCATCAATGGCTACAGTTTGTGCCGGTTCATTAGCCTTGATGGAAGGTGGCGTTCCTGTGAAAACTGCTATTGCCGGTATTGCGATGGGACTTGTAAAAGAAGGTGAGCAATATTCAATTCTTACCGATATTCTTGGTAATGAAGACCATTTAGGCGATATGGATTTTAAAGTTGCCGGTTCGGAAAATGGAATTACAGGATTCCAGATGGATATTAAAATTCAGGGAATCTCTTATGAAATTATGCAGAATGCTTTAGCGCAAGCAAAAACAGGCAGACTTCATATTTTGAAAATCATGAATGATGCAATTTCTCAGCCAAAAGAAGAAATTTCAAAATACGCTCCATCGTTAATTTTCACCCAAGTCAGACCTGAAAAAATAGGTATGGTTATCGGTTCGGGTGGAAAGACAATTCAAGGTATGCAGAAAGAATTTGGTGTTGAAATTTTTATCGAAGAGGATGGTAGAATCAGCATTGCCGGAAGCAGTATTGAAAATGCCAAACTTGCAAAAGAATATATCAGAAATCTTGTTGCTGAACCGGAAATGGGTAAAATTTATACAGGCAAAGTTGTTAAGATTGCTGATTTTGGGGCATTTGTTGAATTTATGCCTGGACAGCAGGGACTTCTTCATATCTCACAAATCGATACGAAACGAGTTAAAGAAGTGAAAGACGTATTGAAAGTAGGAGAGATAATTAAAGTAAAATTAATAAAAATAGAAAACGGCAAAATGAGTCTTTCCCGTAAAGCTACAATGACTGAGAAAGATGAATCAGCCGAGGAAAATATTTAATTACTTCAGAGGCTGATTTTTTCAGCCTCATTTTGTATTTAGGATGGCATTTGAAAATTGGAGAATTTGACCTCGGTAATAAATTAATTTTAGCTCCAATGGCGGATATTTCTGATAAATCTTTCAGAAAGATCGCAAAGGATTTTGGAGTAGGGTTAACATTTACCCAAATGGTAAGTGCTGAGGGTGTTCTGAAAAATAATTTCGAAACATTGCGGTATCTTTCTTTTTCCAGGCAGGAAAAACCAATTGGTGTCCAAATATTAGGAAATGATCCGGATATTATCGGTGAAGCGGTTTCTGAAATAGAAAAATTCAATCCCGATGTAATTGACTTAAACAGTGGTTGTTCTGTTTCGAAAGTGACCAAAAATTCATTTGGAGCAAGTTTATTGGAAAGCCCAAATTTATTGGCTCAAATTATCAAGAGGATGAAACTTTCTTCCAAAAAAACTCCAATCTCTGTAAAGTTTAGATTAGGAAAAGATAAAAATAATGTCAACATTCTGGAAAATGCGAAAATTGCAGAGGAGAATGGTGCTGATTATATAGTGATTCATTGCAGAACAAGAGCTGATAAATACGATGTTGATGCTCAATGGGAATGGGTAAAAAAAACAAAAAATGTTTTATCTATTCCTGTAGTGGCAAACGGCTCATTATTTGAACCGCAGGAACTCTTCAGAGTTAAAAAAAATTATAATGCCGACAATTTGATGATTGCTCGGGGTGCGATCGGAAATCCATTTATCTTTTCCCGATATAATTCTATTGTGGAAAATAATTTTGACCCGGGGGAACCGGATGTTGATTCTGTTTACAAGGCAATTCTCGCACATATTCAATATATCCGGGAAGACTACGGCGATGATATTGGAATACAAAAAATTAAAAAACATATTGTCTGGTACTTTAAAAATTTTGTTGGAATTGAAACGATACTTGAGAAAATTTTCAGCCTTTCTAAATTTTCAGAAGTTTTTGAATTTTTGGAAGAACATGTGTTTAAGATTAAGAATAATAAATATAAATTATTGAATAATATTGACGTTCAGAAATTGTTTATTGAAAAAATTAACTTTTGGGAACTGGGCGTCGAAAAATAAATTTTGAGTTTAACATGCAAAAAGAAATTGTAATTAATTCAACCTCATCTCAAACCCGTGTTGCTATTACGGAAGATGGGAAGCTAGTAGATTTTTTTGTTGATCATCCCGAAAAAAGAAGGATGGTCGGAAATATTTATCTTGGTAAAGTCGCCAGAGTTTTGCCCGGCATTCGTGCAGCTTTTATCGATATTGGAATGAAGCACGACGGATTCCTTCATTTCTCTGATATCGGAAATAAACTTGAAGATATGAAGGAGATATTTGATGAGGAATTTGACGACGACGAATCGAAGGCTGATAAAACTCCCGAAAAAAATGAATCGGGTAAAAGTCCTGAACCGCAGTATTCAAAAGTAAAAAAAGGCGAAAACATTGTCGTTCAAATAATTAAAGAGCCGGTGAAAGATAAAGGAGTTCGGGTTACTTCTTCAATTTCTATTCCCGGAAGATTTTGTGTCCTGCTTCCTTTTGAAGGGAAGGTTGGAATATCAAAAAAGATCAGTGATTTCAAAGAGAGAAAAAGACTCAGGAAAATTGCAAAAGAAATTCTGCCTGAAAATTGCGGGCTGATAATAAGAACTGCTGCCAAAAATCAGGAGGAAAAATTATTGGCAGGTGATTTGAAATATCTTGTAAATACATGGAATGATATTCAGGATTCTATCAAAGAAAAAGAACCGCCATCAATGGTTTATACAGATTTAAGTACGACAATCAGTGTAATCAGAGATTATTTTACTCCGGATATTTCAAAAATATATATTGATTCAAAAAATATTTACAAAGAAATACGCGACTATATTAAGTTCATTCAGCCTGAATTGGTTGAAAAAGTTGAGTTGCATAAATCTTCAACTCCTATATTTGATGAGTTTAAGATTGAAGAGCAGATAAAAACTATTATGGGAATTCGTGTCCCATTGCCTAGCGGCGGCTATTTAATTATTGAACATACAGAAGCAATGTGGGTCATTGACGTTAATAGCGGCAGATATGCAGCAAAAAAGGAACAGGAATTAAATTCGTTAAAAACTGATCTGGAAGCTTCGAGGGAAATTGTTCGTCAGCTTCGACTTCGCGATATTGGCGGTTTGATTGTTGTCGATTTTATAGATCTTGAAGATGACAAAAACAGAAAAAAGATTTATGATGAACTTAAAAAGGAATTTAAGAAAGACAGAGCTAAAACGGCAATGCTTCCTATGACCGAATTTGGTTTAATGCAGATAACCCGTGAAAGGATCAGAGAAAATATTTTGCAATCCACTCATGAGGTCTGTACTTATTGCAATGGAACGGGTTTATTGATTAAAAAATCTAACGTTCTTCATGAAATTGAAGGCTGGATAAAAAGATATAAATCAGAAGGGAAATATTTTTCGTTAATATTAAAAGTTAATCCGTCTTTAGCAGGGACTTTTAATGAAGGCAGAATTTCTTTTTTGACTAAACTACAGTTTAAGTATTTTGTCAGATTAACACTTGAAACCGATGAGAAAATCAGCGTCCAAAAATTTCACGTTTTGGCAAAGAAAAACATGGAAGATTTAACCGATCAGTTTTTATAAACCGCCATAAAAAATTTTGAATTTTTTATTAAGTTTGGACACAATAAAAAGGAGGAAGAAATGAAGTTTTTTATCGATACAGCAAATGTAAAAGAAATAAAAGAAGCCTCAGCCTTCGGCTTTGTGGATGGGGTTACAACAAACCCTTCTTTAGTAGCCAAAGAAGGCAAAAACTTTAAAGATTTGCTCAAAGAAATTGTTGAAGTTATTGACGGTCCAATCAGTGCAGAAGTTTTATCTATCGATTATTCCGGTATCATGAAAGAAGCCGATGAACTTGCAAAAATTCATCCGAATATTGTTATAAAAGTTCCATTAATAAAAGAAGGCATAAGAGCTGTAAAAAGTTTGTCCGATAACGGAATTAAAACCAACGTGACATTATGCTTCTCTGCAAGTCAGGCTCTTTTGGCAGCCAAAGCAGGTGCTACGTACATCAGTCCATTTGTCGGAAGGCTTGATGATATTAGTCACGACGGAATGCAGCTTATTAGTCAAATCATTCAGATTTACCGAAATTATAATTATGAAACACAAGTTCTTGTTGCAAGTGTGCGTCATCCTTTGCATGTTGTTGAAGCCGCATTAATGGGTGCAGACGTGGCAACAATTCCTTTTAATGTAATCGAGAAATTATTTCAGCATCCACTTACAGATATAGGGCTGGAAAAATTTATAAATGATTCTAAAAAATTCAAATAGGTTATTATGAAAAACACAAAATTTGTTTCTGTTCATCAAAAACTTAATGCCAAACTTGTTGACTTTGCTGGTTTTAATATGCCGGTGCAGTATAATTCTATTATTGCTGAACATATGGCTGTAAGAAATTCCATTGGTGTGTTTGATGTTTCGCACATGGGTGAAATAAGAATTAAAGGTTCAAAAGCATTGGATTTTGTTCAGCATATCACAATCAATGATGCGTCAAAATTATTTAACGGACGTGTACAGTATTCGGCAATGTGTTATCCCGATGGCGGAATTGTTGATGACTTGCTGGTTTACAAAATTGCAGATGATGAGTATTTCCTAGTGGTAAATGCTTCCAATTTGGAAAAAGATTTTAATTGGATGAATTCAAACAATAAGTTCGATGTTGAAATTATCAATGAAAGTGATGATTATTCTCTGCTTGCTATTCAAGGTCCAAATTCAAAAGAAGTAGTTCAGGCTCTTTGTGATAAAAATATTGACTTGGAATATTATCATTTCTTTTTTGCGAACTTTGCAGGTGTTGATGCTCTGATTTCAAGAACAGGTTATACAGGTGAGCTGGGTTATGAAGTTTATCTGAAAGTTGATGAAAAAACAGCAATTGAAATTTGGGATAAACTTTTTGACGCAGGAAAGAAATTTAATATTCAGCCGATTGGACTTGGTGCACGTGATAGTCTCCGTTTGGAAATGGGGTATTGTTTATATGGAAATGATATTGATCAAACTACTAACCCATTGGAAGCAGGACTTGGCTGGATTACCAAACTTAATAAAGATGATTTCATCGGCAAAGAGTCAATTCAAAAAGTAAAAGAAAACGGATTGAAAAGAAAACTTATTGCATTAGTTTCAAATGAAAAAGCATTCCCGCGTCACGGATATTCAGTTTGCGATAATAATAAAAATATTATCGGAACAGTAACCAGTGGAACTTCAAGCCCTGTATTGAATAAACCAATAGCAATGGCGTATGTTGATATTAATTTTGCTAAGCCCGGTTCACAAATTAATTTTTTAATTCGTGATAAAATTATCCCTGCAGGAATTACGTCACTTCCATTTGTAAAAAAATGAAAATACACGTTCTCTTCTCGGCTGCCTATTGTGATGAATTAAATTTTAGCGGGAAAAATACCATTGTTATTGATGTTTTGCGTGCTACCACAGTTATTGCAACCGCATTAAGTAATGGTGCACGTGAAATTATTCCGGTTGGCTCAATTGATTTTGCAATGAAAATATCCGGAAATTCTTCGGACAGACAGACCTTACTCTGTGGTGAAAGAAATACAAAAATGATTGACGGATTTAATTTGGGAAACTCTCCTTTCGAGTATTCAAAAGAAATAGTTGAAGGGAAATCAATAGTGCTTTATACCAGCAACGGTACAAAGTCTGTAGTTAAAGCCAAATACTCTGATAATCTTTTCACAGCTGCTTTTGTAAATCTATCTTCTGTTGTCGAAGCTGTAAAAGATTATGAGGAAATTCAAATTCTTTGTTCAGGTTCAAGTGGACCTTTTTGTATTGAGGATACTGTGTGTGCTGGAAATATTATCAGCGAATTATCAAAAATCAAAAATCAACCTGAACTAACCGATGCCGGTTTAGCGTCGTTATTGTTATATGAAAGACACGAAAATAATATTTTAGCAATGCTTAAAAATTCCGAACATGGTAAATTATTAATTGAAAATGGCTTTGGAAAAGATATAGAATTCTGCTCTCAGGTAAATTTATTTCAAGTTGCACCTAAATTAAGTAATGGCGTTTTAAAAAATATTTCACAGATAGTTAATGACTAAGAAAGTAGAAAAAAGCGAAGGAGAAAAAAACTACTTTTCACTCAAAGGTGAGAAGAAGCAAAAATTAGCTGGCTTTCTTATGATTGTCTTTGCTGTTCTGTTGATGCTGAGCATTTTTTCATACAGTGCTGCCGATAAAAATTTGCTGATTGGATTGCCTGACTTATTCAAAGTGTTTTCTTCTGATGTTGAATATTTACAAAGGGCAGCAAATGTTCAAAACTGGCTTGGTCTTTTTGGAGCGTATTTATCAGATTTTTTAGTTAACTCAACAATCGGGTTTAGTGCAGTCGTCTTTCCAATTATTATTTTTTTGTGGGGTTTTTCAATCCTTACTGAAAGCAAACACAAATACATTCTGAATTTTTCGAACTTTCTGATTGCAACGGGATTTATTTTTTCTTCATTTTTTGGACTTTTGCGAAAAGGTCAAAATTTACTTAATAATTACGGAGAATTATCGGGGAAAGTTGGTGATTTTCTTGGAACAGGAATTCATCGTTTGCTTGGAACTCTTGGCGGAATAATTATAATATTCGTAATTATGATTGTAATTCTGTTTATTGCTTTTGATCTAAAGATTGAGAAAGTATTTCTTTATTTGAAAAATGCTATGATTGGTGCCCTTTCGGATGATGAGAAAAAAGCCGAAGATGAAACAACAATACGAATCAAACAACCCGATAAAATTGAGCCGATGGCTGAAGATGTGAAACCCAAAAAGAGAAGAAAAATATTCGGCAAATCTGATGATGAAAAAGAAAAATCTCCGGAAACTGATGATGAAGAGCATAAAACATCAATTCGGATAATCAGGAAAGATGAATCATCAAGTGTCGCAGAATCTCATTCCGAAAAAATTCTAACTGATCCGCAGATTTTAAAAGCCGAACCAAAAAATCAAAAAGTAAATCTTACGGATGAAAAGAATTCCGAACTACCGGATCAATGGGATGAAAAGATTGATTATAAATTTCCGCACATTGATTTACTTTCACAATCAACTCAAGAAGAAATTAAAATTCCGGAACAAGAATTAAAAAGAAATGCAGAATTATTAAAAGAGAAACTTTTGCTTTTCGATATTAAAATTGATGACATTTCCGTTACTCCGGGTCCGGTTGTTACTCTTTATGAAATTGTTCCTTCGCCCGGCGTAAAAATCAGCAGAATTGTTAGTCTTGAAAATGATATTGCATTAGCACTTGCAGCGCGGGGGATTCGAATAATTGCACCTATTCCCGGTAAAAGCGCCATTGGTGTTGAAATCCCAAATGAAAAGGCAACATTAGTCAGTGCAAGAAGTGTCCTGTCTGAAATCAAAAAAACTAAATTCGAATTGCCGCTTGCTTTGGGAAAGACAATTATTGGTGACGTGCATATTACAGATTTAGCAACGATGCCACATCTTTTGATTGCCGGTTCAACCGGTTCCGGAAAAAGTGTTGGAATAAATTTAATGATAACAAGTTTGATTTATTCAAAACATCCTTCTGAAGTAAAATTTGTGATTATTGATCCAAAGAAAATTGAGCTTTCGTTTTATAAAAAATTGAACAAACATTTTCTTGCAGTATCTCCAGATCTTGATGAAGAAATTATAACTACTCCTTCAAATGCATTATTGGCTTTGAAAGCAGTTGAATTTGAAATGGAAAAACGATATGATAAACTTGCAAAAGCCGGAGTCAGAAACATTGTTGATTACAATAACAAAGTAACCGATCCCAAAAGAAAACCTTCTGATACAGATTCAATGAAGCATTATAAATTGCCTTATATAATTGTTATTATTGATGAACTTGCCGATTTAATGATGACTTCTGGGCATGAAGTTGAGGAGCCTATTGCAAGACTTGCACAACTTGCTCGTGCTGTGGGAATACATCTTATTGTAGCAACACAGCGTCCTTCTGTAAATGTAATTACCGGGGTTATCAAAGCAAATTTTTCAGCCCGAATTGCCTATCAGGTTGCAACTCGGATTGATTCGAGAACTATTCTTGATATGAATGGTGCTGAACAATTATTGGGAAGAGGCGATATGTTGTTTTTGCCCGGCGGACTTCCAAAGCCCGTAAGAATTCAGAATGCATTTATTACAACTGATGATGTTGAAAAAGTTACAAATTATATATATACACAGAAAGGTTATTCGAAAAGATATTTTCTGCCATCACTTTATGAAAAGAAATCAGGAGGCGATAGCGGCTTTCTTTCCGATCTTGACCCAATGTTTGAAGATGCTGCAAGAGTGATTGTACGACATCAGCAAGGTTCTGTTTCATTGCTGCAGAGAAAGCTTAAGCTTGGTTATTCACGGGCTGCAAGAATCATGGATCAATTAGAACAAGCCGGTGTTGTAGGAATGGCTGATGGCAGTAAAGCAAGAGAAGTAAAAATTGAATCTGACGACCAGCTTGAAGCACTTCTGAGGGCGTTATGACAAAAAATATTTTTCTCCTTGTTTGCGTTCTTATGTATTCAAACATTTTCGGGCAAAGTAAATCTGCTGAAGTTTTTATGAAATCTTTTCAACAGAAATTCAACCAAATATCAGATTTGAAGGCTGACTTTTCACAAAAAATAATTTCATCATCCCGCATTCGGGGAACTGAACTTTCCGGAAAATTCTACTATAAAAAAAGTGGTAAATACAGAATTGAGGTAAATGATAAAATCCTTTTTTCAGACGGAATCGCTATTTATAATCTTGACAATAAATTATTACGGGTTGTGATTAGTCCATTGGATGAATCCACTTCTGCTTTCTCGATTGAAAAAATTATATATGAATTTCCTAAAACTTGCATATTATCCTACACTGACGAAGGCAATTCAAAAATTATTGAGATGATGCCTAAAAATAGCGGGCTGTCATTCAAAAAAATAAGTTTGCATGTCAATTCTGAAAATCTGCCTCAAAAAATTCAAGTAATAGATTTAGCCGAGAATCAAACCACAATCGAACTTGGCAGGTTGATTATAAACTCAAATGTTCCCGAATCAAAATTCGTTTTTACAGCACAAAAAGGTTTAGAAATAGTTGATCTCCGCTAAGAACAAAAATAATCTGCAAAAAGTTATTGGTACTTTTATTTCCTTAATACTTGCATTTGTATTGTTGTTTCTTACTTTTAAAAATGTTGATTTATCAAAATCATTTGATATTATCTTCAACTCATCTTTTATGTTTCTTTTGCTTTTTGCAGCATCATTTTTGCTTTCACATATTTTACGTGCACTTCGCTGGCAAGTGATTTTGAGATCAATCAAACCGAATACAACTTTCTTGAATTCTTTTGCCTCGGTAATGATTGGATACGGAGTCAATTGTGCTGTCCCGCGTTTAGGCGAACTTTACCGCTCTTTTTTTGCTGGAAAGCTTGAGAATATTTCCCGCACGTCACTCCTTGGAACAATCGTTGTCGAAAGAATAATAGATTTAATCTTTCTTGCGATTTCGGTTTTCATAAGTGTTTTAATTTATTCCGGCAATCTTTATAATCAAATATTTTGGCTGAAATCGGCACTTGTTTATGGAAGTATTGCGATACTGATATTAATTGCTGTGCTTATTATTTTAGTGAAGCAGCGTGAAGTTTTTGTGAGAAAAATGGAAAAACTTTTTCGGTTTATTTCTCCAAAACTCAGTCAAAAAATTAATTACATGTTTAACATGCTGATTGAAGGATTTGCGACATTGAACAGCAGGAGAAATTTTATGCTTACAATGATTTATTCGGTTTTAATAATGATCGTGTATGGACTTACTTCTTATTTGGCTTTTTATGTTTTACGGTTAAATAATAATTATGCAATAACATACGAAATGGGCTGGATTGTAATGACAATAAGTGCATTCGGAATTGTTATTCCTACTCCCGGCGGAACAGGCTCGTATCATTTTATTGTGAAATCAGTGCTCGAAGTTTTATATGGATTTAATGCATCTGAAAGTTCCGCTTTCGCTTTAATGACACATTTCTTTTCTTATGCGGCATTTATTTCTTCAATGCTTATTCTATTGAAAACAATAAACATGAAAAGATCAAAAAATAATCTTGAGAAACTAAATTTTATTTCAGTTATTAAATCAAGCAGAGAAGAAGATGAGATTAAATAGAATTTTATTTTTAATGGTTTTAATAAATATGAACCTGTTTGCACAGGTAGATTTAACAGCCGGAATGGGAATTTCATTCGTTAATAATTCTTCATTGCAGGATTATATAAATTCCTCATTTCCTTCCGCAGATGAGTTAGGCACTTTTAATTCAGCATTGGATTTATATGCTGAAGCTGATTATTCGATTAATGAAAAGTATCAAATAGGTATTGAATACGATTATTCATTGTATTCATATACAACTTCTTATGGCGGGTTAGGTCAGTACGAAATGAACATAATTCATCACAAGCCTTCTGTTCTTGGCTATTATGTTGTTAGCGGATACGGTTATAAATTCAAGTTCGGTGGCGGTGTTGGATTAAGATTGATTGATCTCGATGAAAAAATCGGATTGATAAAAAATTATTCATCTACCGGCTGGGGTTTGGTTTTGAAGGCACAAGGTTATACTGCATTAAGCCAGTCTGTTTTTGCAAATATCGGTGTAACTGCTCGATACGATTTAGCAGGTGAACCTGAAAGCAAAGGCAGAAAAATTATAAATAATTCATTAAATCAACCAATGAATATTAACTCATTATCTTTTGGGGTTAATCTCGGCATTTCTTATTTCTTTTAGGAGTTCTATGAATTTTATTGAAGCAATAATTTTAGGAATCATTCAAGGTTTGACAGAATTTCTTCCGATTAGCAGTACAGCGCATTTGACTTTATCAGGAAAATTTATGGGATTGATTTCGGATAAAAATCCTGAATCTTGGACAGCATTTATGGCTGTAATTCAACTCGGTACAATGATTGCGGTCTTGTTTTATTTCAGAAATGATATAATAAAAATCTTGGTTGATTTCATTTCGGATAATTTAATTAAGAGGAAATCATTTAATGCTCAATCTAATAATTCCCGGCTTGGCTGGTTTATAATTTTGGGAAGCATTCCTGTAATTGTAATCGGATTGGCTTTTAAGGATCTGATTGAAGGTGCTTTTACGAAAAATTTGTACGTAATATCAATCAGCTTGATTGTGCTGGCAATTATTCTTGCTATTGCAGAAAAGTTTGGAAAGTTTTTAAAAGATGAAAATCAATTGGCTGTTGTCCCATCAATATTAATCGGAATAGCACAAGCATTTGCACTCATTCCCGGCTCTTCGCGTTCAGGAACAACAATAACAGCAGGATTATTCCTTGGGTATAAACGTGATGTTGCAGCAAGGTTTTCGTTCCTTCTCAGCATTCCTGCAGTGCTTGGCAGTGGCTTGCTTGAATTTTATCAGTCTTTACAATATTTAACTTCATCGGAATTGTTGAACTTGATTGTTGGAACTGTTTCGGCTGCAGTCAGTGGATATTTTGCAATTCATTTTTTAATTACTTACTTAAAAAAACATTCGACATTCATATTTATTTATTATAGAATTATCATTGGTGCAGTAATTCTGATTTTGATTTTTTCAAACATCATTAAACCTTAAGAGGCGATTATGTATAAATTCATTTTATTAAGTTTGTTGGTGCTTTTCGTTGGGTGTGCTCAACAGCAATCAGAACAATTAAATAATAATCAAAACTCATCAAAAGGAGATAAAGTGAAAGAGATGCTTTCATTAAAAGAAAACGAAATGTTGGTCGCAAAATTTCAAACAAACATGGGAAATTTTGATATAGAATTATACCCAAGAGAAGTTCCAAAAACGGTTGAAAATTTTGTTGGACTTGCAATGAAAAATTACTATAACGGTATTACATTTCATCGTATCATCGATAATTTTATGATTCAGGGAGGAGATCCGACCGGAACCGGAATGGGCGGTGAAAGTTATTGGGGCGGAGAATTTGCCGATGAATTCAGCCCGAATTTATTGCATGATGTTCCTGGAGTCCTTTCAATGGCGAATGCCGGACCGAATACTAATGGCAGTCAGTTCTTTATAACTTTAGTTCCAACTCCTTGGTTGAATGGCAAACATTCTGTTTTTGGCAAAGTTTTTCAAGGTTTGGATGTTGTTCAAAAGATAGGAAAAGTTCGTACTAATGCGAGTGACAAACCGATCGAAAGTGTTGTTATTCAAAAATTAAGCATTGAAAAAATTTCAAAATAAAAAATGCAAGCAAAGTTGATTTGTACTAAAATAATTTAAGCAAATGCAAAAAGAATTCTTTTCATCCCGATTTGCTCTAATTGTTTCGACATTAGGAATTGCTGTTGGGACTGGTAATATCTGGCGTTTTCCCCGAATTGTTGCTCAAAATGGCGGCGGAACTTTTTTAATTCCATGGTTGATTTTTCTTTTCTTATGGTCTTTACCACTGATTATAGCCGAATTTGCAATCGGAAAACATACTCGCTCAAGTCCGGTTCTTGCACTTTCAAAATTGGCTGGAAAAAAATTCATGTGGATGGGTGGTTTTGTAGCCTTCGTTTCCACTGCAATTATGTTCTACTATGCTGTCGTTACAGGATGGTGTCTAAATTATTTTATTTCTTCGGTATCAGGTAACCTACTTTCGACAAATGATTATTTTAAGTATTGGACTGATTTTAATTCATCTTTATTGCCTTTGGTATTTCAAATTGTTGTGATGATTTTAGGTTCAATGATTATTTATAGAGGTGTAACGAAAGGAATAGAATCAACAAGCAAAATACTTGTTACATCATTGATTGTAATTATTTTAATCCTTTTAATCCGTGCGGTAACTCTTCCAAACGCAATAAAAGGAATAGAATATTTTTTTACCCCGGATTTGCACAGAATTTTTGATTACAAAATCTGGCTTGCAGCACTTACACAAAACGCATGGGATACCGGCGCCGGCTGGGGTTTGATTTTGACCTATGCAATTTATCTTCGTAAGCGTGATGATATTGCGTTAAATGCATCATTGATTGGATTTGGTAATAATTCCATTTCATTGATTGCCGGCATAATAATTTTCTCAACTACATTCGCATTAAGCAATGGAAATCCTTTGGAGAAACTAAGTGTTTCCGGTCCAGCAAATACAGGAATGACACTGATTATGCTTCCCCAATTATTTTCAAAGTTATCAAATTCTTTTTTTGTAAATTCTTTCTTCGCATCATTATTCTTCCTGGCGCTTTCAATGGCAGCATTCACATCACTTATTTCTATGATTGAACTGACTTCAAAAAGTTTGACTGATCTTGGGATAACCAGAAATAAAGCAATTTTTTATACTACAATAATCGGCATACTTTTCGGTATTCCTTCTGCGATCGATACAGATATTTTGATAAATCAAGATTGGGTTTGGGGCGTTGGATTAATAATAAGCGGTGCTTTTATTGCATTTTCCGTAATTAAATTTGGTGTGGAAAAATTTAGAACCGAATTGATAATTCCTGATTCAGATTTTCATATCGGGAAGATATATAATTTTTTAATCAAGTATTTGATTCCTATTCAGGCTATTGTTCTTTTATTCTGGTGGTTGTATTCTTCAGTTTTATGGGATAGCCAATGGTTGAATCCATTTCATGCTGAGAATGTCGGGACATGTTTATTCCAATGGGGAATTATCATTGGTGTTCTTATGCTTTTCAACAGAAAATTAATACAGCGGAAATTTTTATGAAAATGGAAACAATTATTACCGCAATAACGATCTGTTCCATTCTTTGGGGTGGAGTAATTTATATTATTTTATTAGCGATAAAAAAAGAGAAAAGTAAAAAATAATGGCTAAAGAAGATATTGCGATAGAATCGATTTATAATATTAATAAGTACTTAAAAAAAGAAAATTTACTTCCTGTCTATTTTCTTTTCGGCGAGGATGAATTTACAATTTCAAATGCTGTAAGTCTGATTAAGAAAACCCTATCAGAATTTATTTTAAGTGACTTTGACATGGAAGATATTGAACTGCAAAAAAGCAGCGATATTAATCAAATTGTTGATTTGGCATATTCTTTTCCTTTTAGTGGCGGCAAAAAATTAATCACCTTGAAGAATTTTGAACTCTTAAATGATAAAAAAAATTTTATCGAATACATACAGAATCCTTCTGAATTTACTTTTTTGGTTATCACCCAAAAAGGCAAAAAAATTGACATGCGTGAGAAACTCAACAAAGTATTAATTGAAAAAAAATATTTATTTGAAGCGCGTGATCTTAATAGAAATGAATTGACATCCTGGACTGTAAGCAGAGCTGCGAAGTTGAATCTGAAAATCAATCGTCAAAATGCCGAATCGTTGATTGATTTTGTTGGCGAAGATAAATCTCTGCTTGAAATGAATTTAACAAAGTTCTCCAGTTTTTTATCTGAAAACCAAGAAATTACGATAGAGTTGATAGAGAATTTAGCCTCTTTTACGAAAGAATATAATGTTTTTAATTTGTTGGATGCAATTATTGTTCGTGATAAAGCAAAGGCTCTTGAAATAGCTTATTCGTTGCTTGATAAAGGTGATGAAAGGACAATAAGCAACATAGTTGGATTATTGATCAGATTTATTTCAACAGTTGTGAAAATCATTGATATCTCTACTCAAAAATTACCATTTATGGAAGCAGCCAAAATAGCAGGAGTATCCCCTTATTTTTATAAAAACTGTGAAAAAGCTGTTTATTTGAGAAATGAAGAAAAAATGCGAAATGCAATTAAAGCTTTATTAGAAGCTGACATTTCAATCAAATCAACTCCACTTGATAATAAATCAATCCTGTCGATCCTTATCTCAAAAATTGTTCAATAGTTAAAAAAGCATTTATTATTTTTGAAACAAAATTATAAACTAATAGTATAAAAAACGTTGAAAAAAACTTTAACAGAATTAAAAGATGAAGATTTAATCAAGGAGTTTCAAGATAATGATACGATTGGAGCTTACGAATTGTTGGTTAAACGTTATAAAGATCCGCTAATGAATTTTGTTTACAGATTTGTCGGGGATAAAGATATCAGTAGTGATATCGTTCAAGAAACAATGATTAAATTTTATTTGAATAAAAATTCTTATCGTTCTTTTGCAAAGTTTTCAACATGGATTTATACTATTGCCGGGAATCTTGCTAAAAATGAATTAAAGCGCCGCAAACGAAGGGTGATTTTTTCATTATCTCCGCATGATGATGATGAAAAATCAATTCAGGTTGCAGACAAAACTTTTTTTTCGCCCGAGGTTCAGACCGATAGCAATATTAAAAATGATTTGATTCAGCAGGCATTGTTAAAAGTGAAGCCGGTTTATAGAGAGATAGTGATTTTGCGCGATGTACAGGGATTATCTTATGAAGAAATTGCTGAGATTAGCGGGTTGTCGATTGGTACGGTAAAATCGCGAATCAATCGAGGAAGGTCTCAACTTCAAAAATTGCTTAAAAATATTTATAAGGATTAGCTTATGGAAAAAAAATCTTACAGTGATAATAATTTTGAAAATCTAACCAATGATTTACATAATTTACCTAAAATTCAAACCCCTCCGGATTTTGAATTTAAGCTGATGTCAAGAATTCAGAATGGAAACTTCAATTCAAAATTTAAGGAAGAAAAAGAATTTACATTTGGCAGATTTTTTAAGCCAGCTTTTTCTTTGGTTGTTTTAATGTTAATATTGATTGTCATTATGAATATTAACGACAATCAATCTGTTTCACCATTAATCGATACTCCTACAAAGTTGAATAAAATTAATTCCGGTTCATTGAATGAAGTGAAAAAAATTGATCAAAATAAAACAGCAGATAAAATCACGAAAAACGACAAATCACAGAAGTCTAGTTTCGCATTGAAATCTCCTCAGAATATGCAATTTTCAGGCAAAACCATTGATATTGATAAGGCAATGAAGCAAAATCAAAATGTGAATCAACAAAATGAATTTGGAGTTTTGGCAGGCAGTGAACAGTTCAGTGGATTTGGAGTTAGAGTTCCAGCCCAAAAAGGTGAAATGGACTCGATGAGAAGCAAAATTGATTCGATAAGAAAAGCTTCGAAAAAGTAGAAGTTTTGTTGTTTGACTTATTAGCTTTTCTTATATTTGCTACTGAAAAAAATAAATTAAGGTAGATTTCAATGAAAAAAGGTATTCATCCTAGTAATTACAGACCTGTAGTATTTCAAGATATTTCTGTTGATCATTCATTTTTAGTAAGATCTTCAGTACAGACAAGTGAAACTATTGTTTGGAGCGATGGAAATACTTATCCATTAGTAAAACTTGAGCTTTCTGATAAATCGCATCCTTTTTTCACCGGAAAGCAGAAAATAGTCGATTCAACAGGGCGTGTTGAAAGATTTAATAAAAAGTACGGTTTGAAAAAAAACGCTCAGTAAATTTCTTTAATAAAGCTACATCCGATGTAGCTTTTCTTCTTTATAACATTCCACAGAAAAAATATTTAGTTTTGTATAAATTTTTCCAAATTGTTTTTGGGTGATTAAATGAATGAATCTATTTCTCAGGAGTCGACAGATTTTTATGAGGGTGTTAGAGGATTAGCAGTAAAAATTTTAAATAGAATCGATAGAACAGATGCTTATTTAGATAAAATCCTTGAAATGGAATTAAAGGGATCCGAACTGAAATCAATCGACAAAGCATTGCTATTCGAGATTGTTCACGGTGTGATTCGGTTTTTAAGTAAGATTGATTGGATATTAAATGGTTTTTATAAAGGGCAATATTCGAAGTGTATTCCAAATATAAAAAATACTTTGCGTGTTGCACTCTATCAAATTTTATATTTGGATAAAATTCCTGATTACGCTGCTGTAAATGAAGCAGTGGAGTTTATAAAAAAAATACAGGGACAGAAACCGGCTGACCTAACAAATGCGGTTCTGCGTAACATAATTAAGAATAAAGAATCACTCCGATTTCCAAATCCCCAAGAAGATTTAGTTAATTATCTAAGTGTCTTTTACTCGCATCCGGTTTGGCTTGTTAAAAAATGGGTTAATATTTACGGACGTGAATTTACAGAAGCATTAATGACAGCCAATAATGACAAGCCTCGTTTATCATTACGCGTTAATAATTTAAAAACAAACGAAGCTGAACTTTGTAGTCTATTGGACCAGGTTGAGCTGAAATATTCAAAATCCAATTTTGTGGAAGGCTTAATCAAATTGAATAATTTGGTAAATATTGCGGACTGGGAATATTTTGCAAAAGGATATTTTGCGATTCAAGATGAAAGCACATTGCTGTCTTGTATCCTTTTAGATGTGAAACCAGAACACCGCGTATTGGATATGTGCGCAGCTCCGGGTGGAAAAACTTCTATTTTAGCTGACATGATGAACAATGAAGGTCAAATTGTTGCGTTGGATAAATATGAAAGCCGAATAAAAATTCTTGAGAAAAATTTACAAAGACTGGGAGTTCAAAATGTTAAACTTGTTGAAGCTGATGCAACTGAATTCGAGGAAAATGATTTTGACAGAATCTTAATTGATGCACCATGCAGTGGTTTAGGCACATTGACGAAAAAACCTGACATTAAATGGAAACGGGACAATCTTGATATAAGGAAATTAAATAAAACTCAATATGAATTAATTTCTCATGCAGCAAAGTTAGTCAAAGTTGGTGGTGTAATTGTTTACAGTACGTGCACGATTGAGGCGGAAGAGAATTTTGGAATAGTAAAAAAATTCCTTTTTGAAAATCCGAATTTCAGTTTGATAAACTCAAAAGATTTTGTGAAATCTGATTTGGTAGATGTAAACGGTTGTGTTCAGACCTTCCCTCATATTCACCAAATGGATGGAGCGTTTGCAGCAGGATTAATTAGAAAATTTTAGGTTAGAAAAAAATGAATGAAGACTTAAAAAATTTAGCAGAAGAATTAAAACGGGTAAGAGAAGAAAAAAATATTTCTCTGGAATCTATTTATAATCGCACGCGAATTGATATAAAATTTTTAAAAGCGATTGAAGACGGGGAGTTTAATGTTATTGATGAATTGTACATTAGGGCGTTTTTAAGAGAATATGCCGGTTCTATTGGCTTGGAATCTACTGAAGTAATACAAAAATATGAATTGGCAAAAGCCGGAAAGTTATCGGAATATAGTGTGATACCAAACTCTGCGGATGTTCATGAGACGCCCAAGCCAACAAAGACCAAAGTTTTTGTTTCGCCTGAATTGACCAATCCGGTTACAAATTATTCGGCTGGGTATAATAAACAGATTCTGATTCCAATTTTGGGCATCTCAATTCTAGTGATTTTTGCTTTGGTATATTTACTTTTTATAAAAGGAAGTGATACTATAGTTGTTCAGCAGAAACCCTTCGACGAAGTACTGGAAAGCAGAGAAAGATATGATGATTCGGAGCGATTTAATTTTGCAAACAACGATTCCACTTTGATGGATTCAACGAAAAACGGCAAATTGAAATTGCAGATTAAAGCATCACAAAAAGTTTGGGTTAGAATTATAATTGATAAATCAAACCAAGACGAGTTTCATATAGGCAAAGATTCAGTAAAAACTTTGAGTGCTTCACATAATTTTTCTGTTTTGCTTGGTGATGCCGGAGCAGTTAGCTTATTGTTGAATGGAAAGCCATTAAACTTCTCGGGAAAAAAAGGAGAAATAAAAAATGTTTTCATTGATTCAACGGGATTGAAATTTCTTTACATCAAAGACGAAAAAAACAAATAGATGAATATTCAAGTGAAATTGAAAATAGAGGGACTCCAAAATAAAATAAGAAATTATGATTACCATTATTATGCCCTTTCCGCACCACTGATTTCAGATTTTGAATACGATCAATTATATAAAGAACTTGAAAAACTCGAAAGGGAAAACCCTGAATTAATTTCTGCGGATTCACCTACTCAGCGTGTCGGTTCGGATATCACAAAAGAATTTAAGACTTTTGTTCATTCAACTCCGATGCTTTCTCTTGCTAATACTTATAGCAAAGATGAATTAATCGATTTTGACAGAAGAGTAAAAGATTTACTTTCAGAGAATGAAATCAATGATTTGAAATATGTTACAGAACTGAAGATTGACGGACTATCTATAAATCTTCTCTATGAAAATGATAAACTAACTCTTGCGGCAACTCGTGGCGATGGTCAAATCGGAGATGAAGTTACATCTAATGTGAAGACTATAAAATCAATTCCGTTGAAAGTAAAATCGGATATAAAAAATTTTGAAGTCCGTGGGGAAATATTTCTTCCACTCGAAGGATTCAGAAAGCTAAATGAGGAACGCGAATTAACTGGCGAAAAGCTATTTGCAAATCCACGAAACTCGGCTTCCGGAACACTTAAACTTCAAGACCCAAAAATTGTCGCAAAGCGTCCGCTCGATATTTTCACGTATTATTTTTTGAGTGAAAATGAATTTCTTTCTTCTCAGTTTGAAAGTCTCAATTATCAGAGGCAATTGGGATTCAAAGTGAATCCTAACTTTAAATTGTGCAATAATATTAATGAAGTTCTGGATTTTTGTTCTGAATGGGAAAATAAACGCGGCGAGTTGCCTTATGAAATTGACGGTGTAGTTATTAAAGTAAATGCATTTAGTCATCAGAAAAAAATTGGAACAATTGCAAAATCCCCGAGATGGGCGACAGCGTATAAATTCAAAGCTAAGCAGGTAAAAACTAAACTTCATAAAATCACCTGGCAAGTTGGGCGAACCGGCACTTTGACGCCTGTGGCTGAGCTTGAACCCGTGTTTCTTGCCGGTTCAACAATAAGCAGAGCCACATTGCACAACATTGATGAAATCCGGAGAAAGGATATTAGGGAAGGTGATTTTGTTATAATTGAAAAGGGTGGTGATGTAATTCCTAAAGTTATCGAATCTGTGAAAACAGAAAGAACTTTTGATTCTGTTGAAGTTTCGTCTCCCACTTTGTGTCCGGTCTGTTCATCAAAACTCATTAAAAACGAAGATGAAGTTGCTATATTTTGTGAGAATAATTTTTGTCCTGCGCAGGTAAAAGGAAGGATCATTCATTTTGCATCACGTCTTGCAATGGATATAGATGGATTTGGCGAATCAATTGTTAATCAATTTGTCGATATGAATTTGATTTCAAATTATGCTGATATTTATGATTTGAAAAACAAACGGGAAATTTTAGTTTCTCTGGAAAGATTTGGCGAAAAAAGTGTGGACAATCTTTTGGCTTCAATTGAACAAAGTAAAAAACAAAATTTTGAAAAAGTTCTTTTTGCATTGGGAATAAGATATGTCGGTGCTGGAGCTGCAAAAAAGCTTGCCAAAAATTTTCATTCAATTGATAAGCTAATGGAAGCAACGAAACTGGAAATTGAATCAGTATATGAAATTGGTTCAAGTATTAGTGAAAGCATAAAAAGGTTTTTTGAGGATCAACAAAATATAAAATTAATTAATCGTCTTCGGAATTCAGGACTGAAATTTGAAATTGACAGAAATGAAAACGAAAAAGATATTCTTTCCGGAAAAACATTTGTGCTTACCGGAACACTAAATTCAATGTCAAGAGATGAAGCAAAAAATTTAATAGAAAAATTGGGCGGAAAAGTGGTTTCATCAGTTTCAAGCAAAACCAGTTATGTGGTTGTAGGTGAAAATCCCGGTTCAAAATTGGATAAGTCTTTAAAACTTGGATTGAAAATTATTAATGAAAATGAATTTGTTTCTTTTTTGGAGTCCAAATAATCATGAATAAAATTATTCATTCAACTGCAGAATTGTTTTTATCGTTTAAGTTTAAGAAAACCAGGAAGACACATAATTTATTCAGTAAATTTATCAGTTCTTCAAAAAGTGTTTTATTATTGGCAGGAGAACCTGCTTTGATGGATAATGCTCTTTCAGAGATTATTGAATATTTTGTCGTACGTAAAAAAGAATTAACAATAATAATTCCTTCAACGGGATACAGCCGATTTAGCAATATTAAATCAGTGCAATTTATCAATTATAATCCTATTGATATTAATTTTTGTGGTTTTCCCAAAGCAGATTTTTTGACAAATCTTATTGATAAAAAATTTGACATTACGATAGATCTTTCAATAGGAAACAATCTTTTTAATAATTATCTGATAAGATTTTCTCATTCGGATTTTTCGATTGGTTTTGAAAAACATAACTCAGATAAATATTATAATTTTCAAGTTAAACCTGAAATAATTTCTGAAAATTCATACAAAAATTTATTAAATTCCATAAGGATGTTTTAGAATAAAAACTTAATGAATGTGAACTATGACTGAAAATATTAACTTTGAGATTAAAAGAAATGGCGACATTGCTATATTCAAGTTGAATGAAGAAAGATTTGACTCACAAATTTCCGGATTAGTAAAAGGTGAATTAACGATTCTTCTTCATACAGAAGGTATCAAAAAACTTATTTTTGATTTATCTTCTGTGGAATATTGTGACAGTTCGGGATTGAGTTCGATATTGCTTGCATATAGAATTTTACAAGCAGAAGAAGGACATATCAGACTTGCCGCTCCTCAGAAAAATGTTTCTAGACTAATTGATATTTCTCAACTAAATCGAATTCTTCCTATATTTAGTTCTGTTGAGGAAGCAGTTCAAGATTTAGAAACAATATAGTAGTTAATTGTGGTTAGCATTATTGATTACACAATTATTATCGCTTACTTAATTGTAATTTCGATAATCGGTAGTTTATCAGGTGGAAGGCAAAAGTCAGCCAAAGACTATTTCCTTGGTAGTTCAAAAGTTCCATGGTGGGCAGTTTGTTTTTCAATTGTCGCAGCAGAAACAAGCAGCCTAACATTCATTTCGATCCCGGGTCTTGCCTATCTGACTAATCTTTCTTTCTTGCAAGTTACATTTGGATATCTGATTGGGCGAATTTTTGTTGCATATTTTCTGCTTCCTGCATATTTCAAAGGCGATTTAAGCACAGCATATGCGTTTTTGGAAAATAGGTTTGGGGGTAAAACAAGAAGGTTTGCTTCGATTGTGTTTTTATTCACACGCGTAGCTGCGGATGGAGTTCGACTATTTGCTACTGCAATTCCGTTAAAACTAATGTTAAATATTTCGTATCCGGTAGCTATTTTAATTATTGCAGTTTTTGCTTTAATGTACACTTATATCGGCGGTGTAAAAGGAATAATTTGGGTTGATGTAATTCAGATGTTTATTTATTTGGGTGGCGCTATAATTGCACTTGTTGTAATTGTTTCTGATCTTACTGGTGGGCTAAATTCTATTATCTCGTTTGGATTAAATAATAACAAGTTCGTTTTTTTTAACTCAGGCATTAACTTTGGTTTTAATGAGTTTATCAGGCAGCCATACACAATATTTGGCGGACTAATTGGCGGAGCTTTTTTGTCAATGGCATCTCATGGAACTGATCAACTAGTTGTTCAAAGATTGTTAACTACAAGGGAATTGAAGTTAGCGCAAAAAGCAATTATCGGCAGTGGGATAATTGTAATTTTACAATTTGCTATATTTTTATTTGTCGGTGTTGCACTTTATACATACTATTCAGGCGCCTCATTGGATTCTCTTTCGTTATTAAAAGCTGATGAAATATTTCCCAAATTTATTATCGAAAAGATTCCTTCCGGATTTTCGGGATTAATAATTGCCGGATTGTTTGCAGCAGCATTGTCCACACTTGCTGGTTCAATTTCCTCGTTGTCATCGTCTGCTATGCTTGATTTGTATAAACCCTTCAATAAAAATATAAATCCAGAAAAGGAATTGAAATTATCGAGATATTTTTCAATTTTATGGGCGCTGATGCTGATATTCTCAGCCCTCTTCTTCATGAATTCTCCTGCAGTTGTTGTTGAATTAGCATTAAGTATAGCTTCATTTACTTATGGTGGGCTTTTGGGGACTTTCCTGCTTGGGATATTAGTGAAGGAGGCAAAGCAGGAGGATGCGCTTGCGGCTTTTGTGGGCGGTATATTTGTCATGATTACTTTTGTTACGTTAAAATTAGTCGGATGGACTTGGTACACATTCATTGGGGTTGTTACTTCTTTATTAATCGGTAAAATTTTAAGCAAACTATCATTAAGCAAAACCGGATCATAAATGTTTGGACTAAGTTTATTGGATTGGCTTGTAATTGCAATTTACTTTGCAATTATTTTTGCAATTGCTTTTTATTATTCAAAAAAAGCAGGAAAAGATACAAATCAATTTTTTCTTTCCGGTAGAAATCTTCCTTGGTGGTTAGCAGGAACGGCAATGGTTGCAACAACATTTGCTGCCGATACTCCATTAGCGGTTACTGAACTGGTTGCAAAAAACGGGATTGCGGGTAATTGGCTTTGGTGGAATATGGCGTTAGGCAGCATGTTAACAGTGTTTTTCTATGCAAAGCTTTGGCGGCGTGCAGAAATATTGACTGATGTCGAATTTGTTGAATTGAGGTATTCGGGGAAACCTGCTGCGGTTCTTCGTGGATTCAGAGCAATATATTTAGGCTTTTTAATGAATGCCATTGTTCTTTCTTGGGTTAATAAAGCAATGGAAAAGATTTTTCAGGTTACAATTCCTGATTTAGATTCATTTTTATTAGTAAGTATATGTATGATTATTATTTCATTATATGCCTCCGCTTCGGGGCTTCTGGGTACAGCTCGAATTGATGCAATTCAATTTATAATTGCAATGCTTGGATGTGTTTTTTTAGCAATTGTTGTGGTTGATATTCCTGCGGTTGGCGGTTTGTCAGGAATGAAAAGTCAATTATCTGATTGGATTTTTGAATTTACTCCCAAAATTTCATCAGTAAATAATTTGAGTCCAATATTTGGGGGAGCTTTATCAATGTCGTTTGGAGCTTTCTTTGCTCATATCGGATTGCAATGGTGGTCTTCGTGGTATCCGGGTGCAGATCCGGGTGGAGGCGGATATATTGCCCAAAGAATGATGTCTGCAAAAGATGAAAAACATTCATTGCTTGCAACACTTTGGTTTACTATTGCTCATTACACTTTGCGTCCATGGCCCTGGATAATTGTTGCATTGGCGGCGATGATTTTATTGCCAAGATTGACTCCGCAGCAAATTAATGATGAAAAAATCATTCAGGAATATTCTCAGGCATTTGAGATATTTAAAGAACATAAAAAAAGTAAAATAGATTTTCATAATGAAGTTTCAGATCCAATCCTGCTCGCAAAGTTGGAAAAATTTAGTAATAGCAATTTTTATGAAAGTTTTGAGAATACAGTTGACCCCGGAATTATGTATCCCAAACTAATGGTAAAATATCTTCCTACCGGAATTCTTGGAATGATGATTGCAGTTTTTTTGGCTGCTTATATGTCAACCATTTCTTCACAGTTGAATTGGGGAACTTCATATTTAATCAATGATTTTTATAGAAGGTTTATTCATAAAACCGGTGATGAAAAAAAATATATTTTTGTGTCGAGAATTGCTATTGTTTTTCTTGTGATTAGTTCGTTGTTAATAACAAAATATCTGCTGACAACAATTTCGGGTGCGTGGGAATTTATTATTAATTCAAGTGCAGGTATTGGAGCCGTGCTGATTTTACGCTGGTATTGGTGGAGAATCAATGCATGGTCGGAGATCTCTGCAATGATAGCTCCATTAATAATTTACCCAACGGCTCGGTTTGGATTTGGAATTGAATCACCGATGACACTTTATCCTACAGTTTTGGGAACAACCATAGTATGGGTTATTGTTACACTAATCACAAAACCAACGGATGAAAAAGTTTTAATCAGGTTTTATGAAAAAATTCATGTTGGTGGTCCCGGGTGGAACAATATAAGATCAAAATGCAAAAATGCAGTTGCTGATTCCGGTTATTCCCGGTTATTTATTAATTGGATTTTTGGTGTTGTTCTGGTTTATTCAGCATTGTTCGCAACAGGCAAGATTATTTTTGGTGAATTGTTGTATGGGTTTTATGCAGTAATAATTTCTTCAATTTCAATAACAGTATTATATACTAACATTAAAAAAGCGGAAGATGGAAAATAAAATTGATTCAAGTATACTGAGAAATATTAAACTGATAGTATTCGATCTTGACGGAACATTATTAAATAATAACAATGAAATAGGGCATGAAACGATTGACCTTGTGAAAAAACTTAGGAAAATGAGTGTGCGTTTTTCTTTTGCAAGCGGGAGATTGCATTCTGCAATAATCGATCATGCAAAAACTTTAGAAATACAAACACCCCTTATTTCATTAGATGGTTGTTTAATTAAAAGTTATCCTGAAGAAAAAATTCTATTTGAATCTTTTGTTCCAAAAAGATATGTAACCCGTGCAATTGAGTTGGCTGACAAATTACTTTTGAAAATCGCATTATGTCAACCGGAAGCAATTCTGTACACTGAAGAAAATTCAATCATTCAATCATTACTGGAAAAATATGGTGCTAAATATCAGGAAGTGGATGATTATAATTCTTATTTGAAATCCACCCTTGAAGTTGTGGTTTCCAGTGATTTTAAAGACGGTATAAAAAACTTTATGACTAAAATGAATTTTCCATATACATTCGGGTTAACCTATTCATATTATAAATCCTACAGCAGAGGCGATATTTATTATTATGAGATCAGAAAAAATGGTTCAAATAAAGGTACAGGAATACAAAAACTTGCAAAATATCTGGGCATAAAACATAATAATATCGCTGCGATTGGTGACTGGCATAATGACAGGGAAATGTTTGATGTTGTTGGTGTAAAAGTTGCGGTTGCAAATGCAATAAATGAAATCAAATACCATGCTGATTTTATTTGCGATCGTACAAATAATGAAGACGGAACGGCAGAATTTTTAAAATTGGTTTATGATGAAAAAAATAAAAAGTGAAATACTTTTTATGCTGAAACAAAGCAAGCGCATTAAAGTTCTAATCCCGCTAATTACTGCAGTTTTGATCACATTATTGTTTCCGTCTGGAGAAGCGATTGATTCGGAAGTAAAAATTAATTCCATCTGGATCAAAAATGATTTGATTTCTTCAATGCCTTTTGAAATTTTGAAAGATCCTGTTGTTTATGAAAGAGAAAAAAACCGAGCCATTAATAAGATATTTCCTGTTTATGTAATTGACAATAAAACCAATTCCCTCTTAATTGATTCGGTTAATAATTATAATACTTATTTTTTAAGAGTCATGGATTCGGAACTGCTTTATAAAGAATCAGGATTAGGTAAAACCTTCCTTTCAAACTATGCTTATAAAAAATTCTTATCAATTCGTGAAAAACGGGATATTAGTTTTAACAATATTATTCTCCTGGATTTCTTTAAAGTTAGCGAACAGATATTCAAAAAAATTTATTCAACAGGGCTGTTGAACATCCGATTATCCGAAATTGGAAAAGATTCAATTGCATTGCAGCAGGGAAAATTCCAGGTGCTGATGCCAAAATGGAATTTTACAGATGTTGATAGTGCACAAAAATATATTGATCAATCGATTGAAAATAAATATAATAATGATAAAGATTTTATTGCTGCAGCAAAAGAATATCTCTATCATTTCCTTAACCCGAATGCGGTTTACAGCCATAATTTAACTCAAATATCAATTGACCAAGCTGTTTCCAAAGTCTCTAAAAATATTGGCATTGTAAATGAGAATGAAAGGATTGTCGCAAAGCATGACAGAATCACGCCGGAAATAAAGGCTAAAATTGATTCCTATAGAAAAGCAAAGGGAGCTGAATCTAACTTTTCGCAAAATTTATTTCAGAATATTGGAATATTCATTCATGTTCTGATTATTATTTCATTATTGGCAGTTTACCTTTTTTTGTTTCGGAAGAAAATATTTAATGACAATTCAAAACTTTTGCTGATTGCCTTGGTGATATTATTAATCAGTTTGAATGCATATTTAACCATGCACATCAATGTTCAAAGTTCAATTGAATACTTGATATTTGTACCGATTGCTTCTATGCTGCTCACGTTAATATTTGATTCGAGAATTGGGTTTTATACAACAGTAATCTGTTCGTTGATTGTTGGGGCTCTAAGAGGAAACGATTATGTGCTGGTTGTAACCAATATTTTTGCTGGTGGAATTGCAGCTTATACAGTCCGTGATATATCAAACCGAAGTCAAGTCTTTAGATCATTTCTTTTCATTTTAGCTGCATACGCAATAAGTATTTTTGCTTTTGGAATGGAAAGATTTGAATCCTTTGAACAAATAATTATTGCAATTTCTTTTGCTTCTGCAAATTCAGTTCTCAGTCCATCATTAACTTTCGGGTTAATAATCTTCATTGAAAGATTGTTTAAGATTACAACAGATTTGACATTAATAGAATTGGCTAGCGCAGATTCACCACTCTTAAGAGAACTTGCACAAAATGCTCCGGGAACAAATTCTCATTCCAACGAAATAGCACTCATGTCAGAAGCGGCAGCATTGGCGATAGGTGCAAATTGTCTACTGGCAAAAGCAGGCGCATATTATCATGATATCGGCAAACTCATCAGTCCCGATTCTTATGTCGAAAATCAATTAAATAACATTAACATTCATGAAAACATGGATCCTTTCAATAGTGCAAAACTTATTATCAATCATGTTTCTGAAGGGGTTGAATTAGCAAAGCAGAATAATTTACCACAAGAAATTATTGACTTTATACTAATGCATCACGGAACAATGGTTGTTAGTTATTTTTATGAAAAGGCAAAGAAAATTTATGGAGCTGAAAATGTAAAGATCGAGGATTATCAGTATCCGGGTCCCAAACCAAATTCAAAGGAAACAGCAATCCTAATGTTAGCAGATGCATGTCAATCGGCTGTAAAATCAGTTATAGAGCCAGATGCACAAAAGATTGGAAATCTCATTAATAATTTAGTCCAAATGAGGATTGATGCCGGGCAACTCGATGAATCACCTATTTCTTTTAATGATATAAAACTTATTAAAAGTTCATTTGTTAATTATCTTCTTGGCAGTCTTCATAAGCGAATTAGATATCCAAACCAAAATCAGCTTGAAAACAACAACCCACAATTTTCATAATATGAAAGAATTTGTAAAAGAATTTACTAATTACTTAAGGCTAGAAAAAAACCTGTCGGAAAATTCTGTTAAATCATATAAGAGCGATCTTGATAATCTGATAAATTATTTAAGAGAGATTAATTGCATTGATTTGAATGAAGTAAAGTCTGAAACGCTGCAAAAATATTTGACACTCCTGAAAAATCGAAACTTAAAATCAACAACATTGAGCAGGAACTTGTCCTCATTCAGAGGATTCTTTAAGTATTTAATTCGCAATCAATATATTCAGAATAACCCAGTCGAATCATTTCAAACAACAAAAACTAAGAGGCGCTTGCCAACTGTACTGTCGATCGAAGAAGTAGATAGAATATTATCTTTACCGGATTTGACCTCAAAATATGGACTTAGAGATAAAGCACTTTTGGAAATATGCTATTCATCGGGACTGCGTGTTTCCGAAGTGATTAACCTAAAAATAAATGATGTTTATTTTGATGAAGAAATATTAAGAATTCTTGGTAAGGGAGATAAACTGCGTTTGGTGCCAATCGGTTCTGTAGCACAAAAATGGTTGAAAGAATATTTGTTGAATTCCAGACCTTCACTTGAAAAGAAAATGAAGAGTGCAAACATAGTTTTGTTAAATAGCAGAGGGACAAAATTATCCAGAATGGGAGTATGGAAAATATTTAATAAATATGCTAAAGCTGCCAATATTGAAAAAGAAATTCATCCTCATACATTTCGTCATTCTTTTGCAACACACTTAGTTGAAGGCGGGGCAGATTTACGAGCTGTGCAAGAAATGTTGGGGCACTCAGATATTTCTACAACACAGATTTATACACATATTGACAGGGAATTTATAAAGCAAGTTCACCATGATTTTCATCCTCGGGGTTCAAAGGAATGAATTCATGTTCAGTTCAAACATTATTTATCTATTAAGTATCTTTAAAATAAAAAAACATGAAAATTAGCGGATTCTCTTTTGTACGAAACGGCGTTAAATTATATTATCCCGTGGCGGAATCAATTCAGTCTATTTTACCAATTATTGATGAGTTTATTATTGCTGTTGGTAAAAGTGACGAAGATGATAATACAAGGGAAGTAATTGAAAAAATAAACAGCCCCAAAGTAAAAATTATTGACACGGTTTGGGATGAAAAGTATTTCAAGCGAGGAATGATTAATTCAATTCAAACCGATATTGCAAAAAATAACTGCAGTGGAGAGTGGCTTTTTTATTTACAAGCAGATGAGGTTGTGCATGAAAAATACTTATCAACAATTCGGTCAAGATGTTCTGAATTGATTGATAAGTCTGAAGTCGAAGGCTTATTATTTAATTATAAACACTTTTGGGGCGATTATAATCATTATCACAATGGGCATGGATGGTATCCAAAGGAAATCCGAGTAATTAGAAACTTACCAAACATTCATTCGTGGCAAAGTGCTCAGTCATTCAGGTATTTTGATTATTACGAAAATCCACGACAGGAAAGTGGACATAGAAAGTTGCGGGTTGCAAAAGTTGATGCGGAAATCTTCCATTATGGTTGGGTTAGGCCTCCAGAATTAATGCAAAATAAACGCAAAGCTTTGGACTCAGTCCATTGGGGAAAGGGCAAGGCGAATAATTATTATGATAAAGCGCCAAAAGAATTCGATTACGGTCCGCTCTCATTTCTTGCTGAGTACAAGGATAGCCATCCCCAAGTCATGAAAAAAACTGTTAATAAAATAAGTTGGAAAGAAAAACTTCAAAAAAGCGGGAAACCCAATAAATATAGGCTTCCGCATAAACATGAAAAGATATTATACAAACTTATTTCTTTTATTGAAAATGTTTTTTTGCGCGGGAAAAAGTTTGGAGAATTTAAAAATTATGTACTGCTTAAGAAAATATGAAAAGAAAAGTTTCGATTATATCGTATTATTTCCCTCCTGAGGGAGGACCTGCAGTTCAGCGAATCAGCAAATTTATAAAGTATCTTTATGTATTCGGTTTTGAATCGGTTGTAATAACTTCTAGACACAGAGTGAAAATATTTGATGAATCGCTACTAAAAGATGTTTCTGATGTAAAGCGAATCTACAGGATAATTGATTTGGGTTTTATTTTAGGGAAAAAGATTGTCCGTTTGTTTTTGCGAGATAAATATATCGATCAACATCAGCTTTGGAATTACTTAGTGATGTTAAAAATAAAAAAAATATTAAAAGAAAATAAAATTGATTTAATCTTTTCAACTACACCTCCGCATTCATCAAATTTGCTGGCATATAAAATTTCTCAAAAATATTTAATTCCATGGATTGCCGATTTCAGAGATGAATGGACTTTTGATCCAAATTTCAACAGAAACAATAAAGCAATTATTGATATCGAAAGAAATATTCTTTCAAAAACTTCAGCAATTACAACCGTTACAAAAAAAGCTCAAAATAATTTCGCCTCGATAATTGATGACCCAAGCAAAACTTTCTGTATTTATAATGGTTATGATGTTGATGATTATAAACATATTCCAGAAGTTGAATCTGTAAATGATAAGAAACTCAAAATTATTTACACTGGCAGATTTACAAAAAAAAGTTCTCCGACTGAATTGTTTGATGGTTTGGTAAAGTTAAGAAAATCAGAAAAGATAGATTTTTCTAATATTGATTTTAATGTGGTCGGACAAGAAGGTAATAAAAAATGGCTTGCTAAATATGCTGAGTTAAAAAGTGAAATAAGATTCACAAAATATCAGCCACATAATATTTCGATTCGGATGCTGGCTGAATCAGATGTCTTGTTGCTGCTTGCTTCAAATACCCCGCAGTCAGAAGTATTTACAGGAAAAATATTTGAGTACATTTATTTGAGAAAACCAATTCTAGCGATTATTAGATTTCGAGGAGAACTGTCAGAATGGTTGAAGGAATATGGTACCGTTTATATTGGGATAGAAAACGAAAACGGTTCGGTTGAAAAAACAATTACTAATGTTTATAATGATTTTATAAAAGGAGAATTAAACAAAAATGTTAATGAAAAATTTGTTTATAAATATGATCGGAAAACATTGACCGAATCACTTTCAAAAATTTTTAATAAAGTATTGTGAGAAAGCAATTCAAAAACATGAAACTAATTTATGTCCATACAGGTAAATTTCCATCAAACTCTCCAAGCATGACTTTTGTTATGTACAATGCAATATCATTATCAAAAGTCACTGATAAATTGTTTTTATTTTTAAAAGATAATTCTGTTGAAAGCACTGCTGATATTATGCGAAATACATATAGTATAAATATGCCATCAAACTTTTACTTGATCAGAATTAAGTCTTTACTCGGATTAAAAACTAATTGGCTCTTTTTCCTTCAAGTTTATTTTCGAATTGAAAGACAATTAAAAACAGAAAAGTTTGATGCTATTATAACTCGCAGTACAAAATTTTTACCGTGGCTTGTTCGGATAAAGAAAAAGACTGTAAAAGTATTTTATGAAACCCACGATTTTTTTGCTGATTTAAGTATTACTGATAAGAAAAAGACAAATACACAAAAGCGCCTTTCGAGATATGAAAAAAAATATATTCCGCAGTTAGATGGAGTGTTTTGCTTACAACAAACGCAAATTAATTTGTATAAAAATGCAATCACTAATTATGATAAATATTATTTAGTACGTACCGGTATCAATAAAATATATAAAGCAAATTTTAAAGAGAGAAAATATTTAAGCTACATTGGCTCATTTGATTCACATAAGGGAATTGAGGATTTGTTAAATGTGTTTTCTGAAATCGCAGTCGGAAACAAGCTTTTATTAATCGGAGGTAAAAGCAAAAAAGAAATCCAGTCAATAGAAAAGTTAATAGTTTCAATGAGTCTCAGCGAAAAAGTGATTGTAACGGGCTGGTTAGAAAAAGAAAAAATTTATAAATTACTTCAAGAAACATTAATCGGAATCGTTCCACTTCAGCCAACTTTTTTCAACAAGAATCTTACTTCGCCATTAAAAATATTTGATTATTATTCGTGTGGAATTCCTGTGTTGGGATCTGATCTATCAACTACCAGAGAATTAATTCAGGAAAATCAGACCGGATTTTTTTTCGAGCCAGGTAATCAAAATGATTTAAAGAAAAAACTGATAGCAATATTGAGTGATATTGAAATGTTAAAAAAAATCAGTGATAATATTTATGAATATGCAAAAACTCTGCTTTGGGATGAGAGAGCAAAATTAATTCTGAATATAATAAGCGGTAAAGAAAATGAGTGAAAAACTTTCCGTAGCGATTATAACAAAAAATGAAGAAGCTAACATAGAAAAATTGCTTAATTCAATTTTGTGGGTTGATGAAATTGTTATCTGTGATACCGGATCAACAGACAGAACAATCGAGATATGCAAAAAATATAATTGTAAAATCTTTTCCATTAACTGGGAAGGATTTGGAAAAGCCAAACAATCCGCTGTTGATAAAACATCCTATAACTGGGTGCTTTCTTTGGATGCCGATGAATACGTAACTGAAGAGCTAAAGGATGAGATAATTGCCGTCTTATCAAATCCGAAGTTTAATTGTTACTACATTAAAAGATCTTCATTTTATTTAGGGAAAGAGATTAAACATTGCGGTTGGAATAATGACTTCCCCAAAAGACTATTTGATAAACGAAAAGCAAAATACAATGACGATATTTTGCATGAATCATTAATTGTTGACGAAGAGCGGGGCAGAATAAATTCAAGACTACTTCATTATCCATATCAAAGCATTTCTCAACACATTAAAAAGATGAATTACTATTCCGACTTGGCAGCACAAAAATTATCAGATAAGGGGAAAAAATATTCGGTTTTATCATCGGTATTTCTTGGCTTTGCAAAGTTTCTTAATATGTATTTTATTAAATTTGGTTTTATGGACGGAAAAGAGGGTCTTTTACTATGCCTGAATTCAGCAATCGGCGTTTATCTAAAATATATTAAAACATGCAAAGCGAATTAAGAGTTTTACATATCGATGTTGATAAAAATTGGAGAGGCGGTCAGCAGCAGGCTTTGTATTTGCATCAATTTTTATCGGACAAAAATATTTTTTCTGTTATGGCTTGTACAGAGAATTCAATGATGGGGAAAAAATGTAATAAAAAAAAACTTTCTAAGATTGAAGTAAATTACAAAAATGAACTTGATTTCTTTACTGCATTTAAACTTTTACAGGTATGTTATAAAGAGAATATTAATTTAATTGTTGCACATTCATCACATGCTCTCTCAATTGCTCTTTTAGTAAAGTTGTTTGTCAGGAAAGTAAAACTTGTCGCTGTCAGAAGAGTTGATTTTGCAATCAGAAAAAACCTTTTCAGTACGTTCAAGTACAAAACAAATATGCTAAACAAAATTGTATGTGTATCGGATTTCATTAAACAAGTTATGAGTATTGATGAAAGAATAAACAATAAATTGATTACTATTAAGGATTGCATCGATACTACAAAATATAAAACAATCGAGTCTTTGAATAAATTAAGAGATAAGCTTCAATTACATGAGTCATCCTTTGTGATTGGAAATACATCTGCATTTGTTGGTCATAAAGATTATCCAAACTTTATTAGAGCTTCAAAAATTATTGTGCAAAAATATTTTCAATCAATATTTTTATGTGTTGGCGATGGAATATTAAAAGATGAAATGGAATCTTTGGTTAAAGAATATGGGTTGATGAAAAATTTTCGATTTGTTGGTTTTCAGGAAAATGTTGTTCCCTACGTGAAGCTGTTTGATATTTTTGTTTTGAGTTCAAAAATGGAGGGGCTCGGATCCTCGATACTTGAAGCAAAAGCAATGGGTTTGCCTGTAATCGCAACAAAAGCCGGCGGAATTCCGGAAATTATTAACGATGGAATTGATGGAATTCTTGTCGAGCCTCAGAATTCAGAATCGCTGGCTCAAGCTATTATCAGGCTGATTGAAAATAAGAATGAAAGACTCACATTAGGTAAAAATGCAATGGAATCTGTCAAAGAAAATGATGTGCTTCATTACGGCAATGAATATTTGGAATTATTTAAACAATTACTGGTTGAATAAAAAATGATTCTGAAAATTGATAAAGATAAAATCAGTAAAATATTGATAATACAAACCGCTTTTCTTGGAGATGTTATTTTAATTACTCCGTTAATCAAGGCTGTAAAAAATAAATTTTCATCAGCAATAATCGATGTGCTTGTTTCAGCAGAAAATTATGAAGTTCTTCAGAACACTCCTTATATCAATTCGGTGATTAAGTTTGACAAAAAAAACGACAAACTAAAATCATTTATTATGAATGCTTTACGCCTTCGAAAAAACAACTATGATTTGTTGTTGAGTCTGCACAGTTCAGTTACTACTGGTCTTCTGATTTCTTTTATGAAAATTAAGTATCGTGTTGGTTTTAGAAGGTGGCTTTCGCAAATATTTTATAATATCAAAGTTGAACACTTATCAGATACTTTGAAGATTAAAAAAAATCTGCATCTGCTTTCGCCCTTCGGTATAAATGAAAATGATGTACAAACAGAATTATATCCAACATCAGAAATGAGATTTGAAGTTAAAAACAAAATTAGTGAATTAAAAAAAATATCAGTAAAGCTGATTGCAATAGCACCGGGTTCAATGTGGGAAACGAAGAAGTGGCCAAAAGAAAATTATAAAAAACTTATTTCTCAATTGACGATAAATAATTACGGAGTGGTTTTTGTTGGCAGCAAGGTTGAAAGAGAATTATGTGAAGAAATTAAACCAGACAGAAATTATGTTAATTTTGCAGGTGAATTATCTGTGCTTGAATCTGCTGCAGTAATCGAATTATGCGATCTAATGATATGCAATGACAGTGGTGCGATGCATATTGCAAATGCGATGAAGACAGATGTGTTCGCTTTTTTTGGACCAACTGTTAAAGAAATAGGATACTTCCCGTTCAGAGAAAATGACAAAGTGTTTGAGGTAAATCTGGATTGTCGTCCTTGCGGAAGTCACGGTTCAAAAAAGTGTCCGCTTGGGCATTTTAATTGTATGAATTCAATTTCTGTTGAATCTGTGTTAAAAGAAATTAAATTAAAGTTTGTATAAATGGTACTTTCATATTACATCTATAAATATCCGTATAAAATAATCTGGCATTTAAAAAATATTTTTATTGGGAATAATGAGTTTGTTTTTTACTGTGCTGATCCTCTTGATTATGAGATGTTTTTGCCAATAAAAAAATATTTGAATAATGTTACAATTGTTGCCAAGAATAAAAAAACAAGAAAGTATTTAGAATCTTTAAAGGTTTCATATAAAAAAATGCCTGTCTTTCCGAAGGCAGTTATTATGGGGCGACAGATGCCATATAAATTTCCTGTTAAAAAAATTATAAAATTTGGATTTGACCATGGACTTTATCAATTCAAAAGTTGGACTTCAGCAAGAAATTATAATGAGTTCAATGTGTATTTTGTCTCAAGTGAAGAGCAGGTAAATCTTGCCAGAAAAAATGGGATTACAACTACATTCCCGATTGGGTATCCAAAATTAGATAAAGCGTTTAATGGTGAATATAGCCTTGAATATTTGAATGAAATTAAAAACAGAAAGAAAATTAATCCTGAGAAAAAGACCGTTCTATTCTCAAGCACTTGGAATGTTGCAGGTCTTTCACAAATTGATAAATGGATTAATCGAATATCAGAATTATCTGAAGAATACAATCTGCTGGTAACTGTTCACACTTGGACAGATCAAAAATATATTAGTAAATTAAAAAATATCGGCGGTATAATTTATCTGAAAGAACATGATATTACTCAATACCTAATGATTACAGATGTATTTGTTGGCGATTACAATTCGTTGATTGGAGAATTCTGTGCATTTGATAAACCAGTCGTCACATTTAATGTTCCTGAATCAGAGAAAACTATTCCGGCAATAATTGAAATGATAAAAAAAATCAGTACACAGGTTGAAAATTTTGATGAAGCAAAAGATGCCATAAAAAAATGTCTTGCAAATCCTAAAGAAAAATCAGCTGAACGGCAAAAAGCCAATCGGATTTTATTTCTTAAACTTGATGGGCTTGCAGGAAAAAGAGCTGCAGAGAAAATACAATCGGAATTAAAAGCCAACGGCTTTCAAATATGAATCTTCATTTTTCAAATTTAGATTTATGAGGAAAATATAATTCCAAAAAATTTTTCATTAGAATTAAATTTGAATCAGGTGTAGCAGGAGTTTGATTCAGACAATATATAAATGGTTTGACAAGCTGAAGTTTGCGAAGGAAACTATCAAGGGCATTGTTTTCTAAATTTATAAAAGCAAAATTATTTTTACTGACTGAGGCAATAATATTTTTGATTGCCATAGTATTTACAACTGATTTAAGATAGATTGGATTGCCAAGTTTTTTATGCAGGCAGTAAAACTGACAAAGGTGAAACATCATTATATCATTACCACTTCGAAATTTACTTGAACTTGTTCTCTTTACATCATCGGCTAATGCTTTTTCCAATTTGAATAAAACTGATTTTAATAATGGTTTTACGCCATGCCTGATATTGTAATAAATAGATTTGTTAAATTTATTTTTATAAAGAATCCTCGATCTGATTACCGATTCCTGATAATCATTTTTCCTTGAGTCAACTCTTTTATCAAAATCAAACGCTTTTTTGCTTGGGAAAGGAAAAAACTCAGATACGAAAATGTTCGGTTTACCATCTTTGTCAAAAAAATCTTCCGGACAAGTAAGTCGACCAAGGAACATATCATCATTAAAATAAATAAATCTTTCGGATAAATTTTCAATGTGATGAATTTGCGTTTCAATTGCTTTGGCATTGAAGCAAGGAAGACTTGATTTATCATAAAATATATCTTTATGGTCAATCACTTTTATTTTCGTATTACCAATATTAAGCCAAGCAGGAGTTTGATTATCAGTTAAAATAAAAATATTGTTAATCCAAGGAGCATATTTCTCAATTGAACGAAGGGAATATTTCAGTTCTTCATTATCCATATAACGGGCTGAGTCATTTGCATTATGTTCGATTATATTTGTGGAGTCTTCTGCAAAAGATTTTTTTTGCAGCCAATTTTGGTCATTGCCGTCAACATAAGTATAGACAATATCTATTTTCAAACTCACCTCCTTTGAAGAAAACAAATTTATAATATCAATTTCAAATATATGTTTTGTAGATAAAAATATAGTAGTTTTGCTAATAAAATTAATATAATCATTAACGAGAGAGAATTTGAAAGTTTTTAGCAGACTTATTAAATATTTTTTACCATATTGGAAATATATCTTAATTGCAGTAATAAGCACTTTTTTATATGCATTATTAAATGGTTTGTCAATTTATCTGACCATCCCACTTCTTGATACACTTTTCTTGAAAGGTAAAGCCAGTCCGGTTAATTCAATTATAAAAAATAAAACTAATACAATTTCTCTTGATTGGTTTCAAAATATAAAAGAACAAATTTCCAATGCATTCAATTCCTTTGTGTTTACGGGGGACATATTGGATATCTTGTTTAAAATCTGCTCGTTGATTCTTGTTGCATTTATTCTCAAAAATATATTTCACTATTTACAGGAATATTTCCTGGTTTATGCTGAGCAAGGAATCATTAAGGATATTAGAAATAAATTGTATGAACACCTGCATAAATTGCCAATGAGTTATTTTAAAAACGAGAGAACAGGCGACTTGATTTCGAGAATTACAAATGATGTTACAATAATTCAAGCTAGTGTATCTGCAATATTTTTAAGTTTATTTAAAGAACCACTGACAATATTTGTCTTCATTTTTATTGCTGTTACCATCAGTTGGCAATTGACACTCATTTCACTTCTTATTTTACCTTTTTCAATAATTATTATTGCCGTAATCGGCACGAAAATCCGAAAGCAAACAGTATTTCTAAATAAAAGTATCGGCTGGATTACCACCATTTTGAATGAAACTATTTCTGGAATTAAAATTGTGAAAGCATTCAATATGGAGAAATATGAGATTAAGAAGTTTGAAAGTCATACGTATAAATATTTTAAAAGAATATTGAAACGTGCAAGGCTGCGTGCAATATCTGGACCTACAACAGAAATTATTGGAGTAACTGTAGGAATTGTAATCATATTTTATGGTGGTAAACTTGTGGTTGTTGATAAAGAACTTGAAGCAAGTAAATTCCTTGGATTTCTATTTTCGATTTTTCAAATACTGCCTTCATTAAAACAGATGTCAGGAATAAACAATAAAGTTCAAGAAGCTATCGCTGCCGGTTACAGAATATTTGAAGTTCTTGATCAAGATCCTGCAATTAAAGATCCTGTAAATCCTATTCAAATTAATGATTTTGTTTCTGGCATTGAGTTCAAAGATATTTCATTTAAGTATGATGACGGCGACGATCTAATTTTGGACCAAGTAAGTTTTAAAGTATCAAAGGGAGAAATAATTGCTCTTGTTGGTAGCAGCGGTGCCGGGAAGACGACATTAGTAGATTTACTTGCACGTTATTTTGACCCGATAAGTGGAAAAATCTTGTTTGATGGAATTGATATAAAAGACATAAATATTTTTGATGTTAGAAAATTTCTTGGAATAGTGACTCAAGAAACAGTTTTGTTTCATGAAACAGTTAAAAATAATATTGCTTACGGATTAAAAGATTTCCCACTCGAAAAAATTATTGAGGTTTCGAAAGCTGCCAATGCTCATAATTTTATAATGGAATTGCCAAATAAGTATGATACAATCATCGGGGAAAGGGGGACAAAATTATCGGGAGGACAGCGCCAAAGACTTTCAATTGCAAGAGCTCTTCTGAAAAATCCACCTATCATGATTCTTGATGAAGCTACTTCAGCGCTTGATAATGAATCGGAAATTTTAGTACAGGAAGCGATTGAGAGATTAATGGAAAAAAGAACCACGTTTGTTATCGCACATCGATTAAGTACGGTCAGAAATGCAAATACAATACTAGTGCTTGACAGAGGGAAAATTATTCAGCGTGGCAGTCATGACGAGCTGATTAAAATAGAAAATGGAATTTATAAAAAATTATATGATTTACAGTTTAGAGATATTTAAAAAGACCAAAGGCTATCTATGAGATTTGGCATTATTCCAAATATAACAAAACCTGAAATTGTTCCGGTTCTTATGCAATTTATACAGGCATTAATTGAATTTAAGTTTGACTTTCAAATTGATGAATCAATAGTAAATACAGAATTCATTACCAGCAGTTATTTTGACATTAGTAAAATTCATGACAAAGCAAAAGTTATTAAAAATAGCGATATAATTGTTTCTATCGGCGGCGATGGAACAATGTTAAATACTGCTTACGAAGTTTATCAATATAATAAACCTATGATTGGATTAAACATCGGCAAGCTTGGTTTCCTTGCTGAATTTGATATTATGAATATTAGGTCACTTCTCGAAAGTATAAATAATAACAATTTTGAAATTGAGGATCGGATTGCATTAGAAGGGAAATTATTGAATGACAGTAATGAAATTTTATTTGCAATCAATGATATTGTGATTGATAAAGGACCTTATCCGAAAATGATAAAGCTTACTATTGAAGTTGATGATAATTACGTAACTACTTTTACTGCAGATGGAATAATACTTGCAACCCCTACAGGCTCAACCGGATATTCACTTTCTACAGGTGGACCAATAGTAAGTCCTAAAGCTAATGTATTTACTTTGAGCCCCATTTCACCGCATACTTTAACAATGAGACATTTGGTTTTATCGACAGAACATTTTATCAGGGTCAAAGTGGATTCTGCTATTCCCTCCATTCAAATTAATTGTGACGGACAGAGAGTTTTAAATAAGCAGTCTCCTATTACAATTGATATATTTAAAAGTGATAAACCAATTAAATTAATTCATTTGAAATCAAATAATTATTACGATACACTTCGGAAAAAACTTTTTTGGGGAATTGATATAAGAAACGGGAAAGGAGATTTATGAAATTCTTTTTAATAGTTATTGTCTTTACTTTTTACTTTGATTGTTACGCACAGACAAAATTTAAAACTGTTGTTGATGAAAAGAAAAATCAGCCAATGCTCATTGGTGTTATAGATAGATCTAATTTAATGGATTCGTCATTTATACATTGGTTTAATGAGGAATATGAATATTATGCTGTTGATACTACGTTAGTAAAAACTTTCAAGGATGAACTCGAAAATGTTAAAATAACAATTGTGATGGGGACTTGGTGCTCAGACAGTCGCAGGGAAGTACCTCACCTGCTTAAGATATTTGACTTCCTGAATTTTCCAAAAGAAAGTTATGAAATAATTGCTGTTGACCGAAAAAAACAAGCGCTCATACAGATTGAATCCCTGAACATCGAACTGGTTCCAACTATGATTGTTTATAAAAGCGGTAATGAAATCGGACGCATAATAGAATCGCCAAAAGAAACTTTGGAAAAAGATTTAGAACAAATAATTTTGAATGATTAGTTATTGTCCAATATAATTTCTTCAAGATTCATTTTTACTTCCATATTATTCAACTTGGTTATCGATGGTTGATTGGATTTCTTATTTTCATTAGTCTCAGATAAATGCGGTTCATGAAAAATAAAATGCTCATTCTTATAATTTCTGAGAATTATTTTTGATTCATCGCGATGTAAAATATATTTTGGTAACATTGGGATTTTTCCACCACCTCCCGGAACATCAATTACAAAATGAGGAATTGCAAGTCCGCTAGTATGTCCCCGCAAATTATCCAAAATCTCCAATCCTTTTTCAAGCGAAGTTCTGAAATGTCCGGCGCCCTTCGTCTCATCAGCCATGAATAAATAATACGGTCGGACACGCATTTTTAAAAGCTTATGTAATAATTCTTTCATCACAGCAGGATCATCGTTCACACCTTTCATTAATACAGATTGATTATTAACCGGGCAACCGGCATCTACAAGCATTCCACATGCACGCATACTCTCTTCAGTAATTTCCCAAGGATGATTGAAGTGAGTGTTTATATAAATTGGATGATATTTTTTAATTGTGTCACATAGCTTTGGTGTAATTCTGTGTGGAAGAACACAAGGCATTTTTGTTCCAATACGAATTATTTCTACATGTGTGATTGCACGCAGTCTTTTCAAAATTCTTTCTAACAAATAATCCGTAAGCATTAACGGGTCTCCTCCTGAAAGAATTACATCTCTAATTTCAGTATGTTGTTCAATGTACTGAAAAGCGGATTCCAGTTGTTTCATAGAAATTTTTTCTGAGTCACCAACTTTTCTTTTCCTTGTGCAAAATCGGCAGTACATTCCACATTGACTTGTTACAAGGAATAAGCATCTGTCAGGATATCTGTGAGTAATATTGGGAACAGGACTCATTTGATCTTCTGCGAGTGGGTCTTCAAATCCATCAATATCTTCAAGTTCTAATTTATCGGGTACGCATTGCTTCCAAATTGGGTCGCCAGGGTAACGAATTAAGCTTAAATAATAAGGATTAATTCTTGCTTGAAAAAATTGGTCAAGGTTTTCTGCAACACTTCTATCAAGATTAAATTTTTCAACCAATTGATCGACAGAATGCACACTGTCTCTAATCATTTGTTGCCATAATTCCATATATATTTCCTCTAACTTTTTAGATATTTACCAAAGATAATTAAGTTGTCGCCTTCACTATAAAAATCTTTTATCTCCGCGACGATAGAATAAAAATTCCTAATATAAAAATTTCGTGTTTTTGTATAATTGTCTTTAGACGAAGTTTCAATTAATAACCAGTTTCCATTATTACTTTCAACATAGTCTTCTGCATGATCAATTAGTTGTTTGCCAATCCCTTTCGACTGGCAATCCCGTTTTACAGCGATCCAATAAAGATCATGAACTCCACCTGTTAAAGCTCTTTTACCAATACAATAATATCCTTCAATTAGTCCAGAGTTTTCGTAAACAAATATTTTATATGTACTTCCGGAATTTGAAAGTGCATCATCGATTAATTCAATGGCAACTTTTTTTTCTTCCTGATTAAATTCATCGACTGCTTCAATTAATTTAAGCAGTTGCTCTCTGTCGTTATTGTTGATTTCTCTAATCATTTCTGTTAAATGCACATTCTGAAATTTTTAACAGTAGATTTTCATAGCTAATTCCTGCAGCATTGGCTGCACGAACAAAACCTGCATCAGGTGAAATATCAGGATTAGGATTAACTTCAATTACATATGGGATATTTTTTTCTGATAAACGAATATCAACTCTTGCGTAATCTCTACATCCCAATGTTGTATATGCATTAAATGCAACTCTGTAAATCTCTGCTTGGATTTCGGGCTCAAGCTCAGCCGGACATATCGGATTACTATACTTAAAATAAATACTATCAGGTGACCATTTTGCTTCATAAGTAACTATTGCAGGAAATTCTTCAGGCAATCCGGAAAAACTGATTTCCGAAATTGGAAGTAATTTATCAGCTAAAACAGCTATGTTTAATTCTCTTCCTTTAATGAATTCTTCTGCGATAATATCAGCACCAAAATTTCTTCGGAGATAATTCACTTGTTTTTTTAATTCATAAAAATTATTTACAACAGAATTTTCTGAAATACCAATGCTTGCATCTTCGCTTGCAAGTTTTAGTATTGCCGGAAAATTTAACTTAAATTCTGTTTCAATAAGTTTTGTCCTTTTTGTAATAACTAAATAATCAGGAGTGTCGATATTCTTGAATTTTAAAAGCTGTTTAGTTCTTTCTTTGAATAGACAATTAGCCAAGCATAATGGATTATTGCCAGTATATTTAATCCCGAAAAGATCAAACAACCCGGTTGCATAAATTTCATACTTTGAATTGCCTTCAATTGAT